>LSQX01054920.1_pt3 | contig 20569 bp, 20 predicted proteins | sample 654561 | NCBI WGS metagenome assembly LSQX01 (sample SAMN04489861, study PRJNA283612) | anaerobic digester metagenome | isolation source: 4 biogas reactors fed with cattle manure at either 37C or 55C with and... | place: Denmark: Kongens Lyngby | collected 2014 | reverse complement strand
CCCATCAACATCATGGCAGCTTTCTCTTGGGTGAAAATTTGGCGCATTGAGGCGTATTCAGCACCTAAGAAGCCCTCTTGGAAACACCCTTCAGCTACCATCTGCTGGAGAAGTTTTCCTGCTTCAACAAAGACAGGGTCGTTAAAGCTCCCACCGGGTTCACGGGCGATTGCTTTCTTAAAGGGCTCTAAACCACCGAGGCGGGTCACGAGGTATTGGTAGTATAGGTCACCGACCCACTCTGCTTTGTTAAGGGCTAAGACCATTGGGATAACACCGTTGTTCTTTAAGACCCGACAAACCTTTAGTAGGTCATCAAATGTTGTAGGAACTGCTAGGTTGTACTTAGCAAAAATTTCGGTGTTGTAGTAAATTAGGACGTTGGCCAACTCTACAGGGACACCCCACACTTTGTCGTTGGAAGAGACAAATGTGAGAGCTGCTGGAGAGAAGCGATTAATCCACCCTTCACTCTTCATTGAAGGGGTCAAATCCATCACCAATCCTTTGTCGGCATACATTGCCAATTGCCCACCGCCCCAAGTTTGGAAGACGTCGGCATCTTTGGCACCAGCGGCCATCATCGTGGCAAACTTAGTTTTGTAATTGCTCATGTCTCCATAGCTAATTATCTCAACTTCGTAATCGGGATAGTTGGCCTTAAATCTCCCAATTGCCCCATCGAGGACACCTCTAAAAGGGGTCCCTTCGGGGTAGATATCCCACACCCGAAGCACCTTTGTCTCTTCGGCTTTGGCCTCTTTTGCTCCAGCTGCAAAGAAGACCCCACCCACAAGGGTGATTACTGCAACAATCAGTAGAAACCTTTTCATAAAAAATCCTCCTATTTTTTGACCTTACTTAGCTCAGCACAAGAATCTCGTACTATAAGTTCGGTTTTTAAAACAATACATTTTTTGGCTACACTCTTCCCATTAATAAGGTCTACCACTAAGTTGGCAGCACTCTCCCCCATCTGATAGAGGGGTTGGCGAATAGTAGTCAAACGGGGAAACGCGAGTGAAGCTCGGGGGCTATCGTCAAACCCTATAATTGAGACATCTCCGGGGATCCTCTTGCCCATCTCTTCTAGGGCCTGCATTGCTCCAATAGCCATATCATCATTTGAGCAAAAGAGAGCTGTTGGAGGGGTGGGTAAAAGCATCAGCTCTTTAGCCCCCCTATAACCGCTCGCTTCGGTAAAGTCTCCCTCCACCACATACTCTTCACAAAATGGGAGGTTGTACTTCTCAAGCCCCTTCTTGTATCCATCGAGGCGTTCAACACTACACCCAAAAGCGAGAAGTCCCGCTATAAACCCAATTTTAGTGTGACCTAAAGAAATTAGGTATTCAGTGGCATCAAAGCCCCCTTTCTCGTTGGTAACAGCAATGGAGGGGAGATCGGCATTGATGCTCCGGTGGTCAATCAAGACCAGTGGTAGATCACTAGAGAAGAGTTCACTCTCAAAATTGGTCGACTCTCTAGGGAGGAGGACTATTAAGCCATCTACAGCATTTTTAGAGAGGCGTTCCAAGAATTTTTTCTGATTTTTCTCCGACAAACCAGTTGTGTAGAGCATAAGGTCTAAGTTCTTGCCGGCAACCTTCTCCGCTACCCCCTGAATAACAGTCAAGCTGTAGGGGTTGGCTAGTGAAGGGACTAAAAGACCTAAGATATTGGTCTTACCCCCTGCTAAACTGGTAGCAGAGTGGTGGGGGACAAACCCTGTCTCTTCAATTATTGCTAAAACTTTATTGCGTGTCGCTTTTTCGACATAGGGTCTATTATTTAAGACCCTCGAAACAGTGGCTTTGGAGACTCCCCCTTTTCTAGCAATGTCGGCAATAGTAAGTTTAGTTTGTTTCATAACCCCCACTTGCATAAGAAACCGGTTTCTGAACCTTCTGTAACCGGTTTCATACTAACCGGGGATAGCTGTACCTGTCAAGAAATATTTTTACTAATTTCGTTACGTGAGAATTAATATAAAAGATATCCTTATGGGAAGGGGGGGAAAATTATTTAAAACAGCAAAAGAGGTGGTTAAAAGCCCCTTTAGTAGCTCTCAACCACCTCTATTATTCGGAGAACTGGGTCTAACTAATTGTTATGCCACCATCAGCAACAATGATAGCTCCATTTAAATAGGCACTCTCATCGCTGGCTAAAAAGAGGGCAATATTTGCAATCTCTTCGGGCAAACCCCATCGTCTTAGAGGGGTCCCAGCAGTAAGAAAATGTTCTTCGTCAAATTCGGGGTCATTTAAGTTGCTCTCAGCCACCATCGGTGTCCTTATAGCGGCAGGAGCAATACAGTTTACCCGGATGTTATAAGGGCCATATTCGACCGCCATTGAGCGGGTCAAAGAGACGGTTGCCCCTTTAGAGGCGGTGTAGGCATCACATTTAGGAATCCCAATCACCCCAGCACTCGAAGAGGTGTTAATAATAGAGCCTCCCCCTCTCTTCATTAGAGGAATGGCATATTTTGAACAATAAGCGAGACCAAAAAGGTTAATTTTAACTATCCTCTCAAAGACTGTCATATCAAGTTGGTCGATAGGACCATCTTTTTTTCCCCAAAAGACTGAGGCATTATTGTAGAGGACATCAATCTTTTTATATTGCTCCTCAATCTCTTTGAATGTTTTAGCAACAGCAACTTCGTCGGAGATATCGAGGTGATAAAGTTGAGCTTCCCCCCCCTTCTCCTTAATCTCTTCAACAACTGCTTCTCCCGATTTTTGGTCATTTTCCAATATTAAAAGGGTTGCCCCCTCTTTTGCAAAAAGGAGAGCCGCTTCTCGTCCTATCCCTCCGCCACCACCAGTGATGGCTGCTATTTTTCCTTCTAGTCGCATAAACGCTCCTTCCTTCTACCCTTTAAGGGCTCCTGCAGTAAGTCCCTGAACTAATTGCTTCGATCCGATAGCATAAAATACTAAGCTAACCAGAGTGGCAAAAGTCAAAGCTGAAAAAACAAGGTTCCAATCGGTCTGATACTGACCGAAGAACATAGTAACATGTTGCATAAAGGTCTTTTTAGAGGGGTCAAAGATTAAGATAAGGGGAAAGTAGACATCGTTCCAGATTGGGATAAAGTTGTAGATAGCAACTGTAGCAATAGCTGGTTTCAAGAGAGGGACAACCATTCGACCAACCACCTGTAGATTGGAACATCCGTCAATAAAAGCGGCCTCATCCATCTCTGCCGGAATCATCCTTATGTAACCCGTTAGGATGTACATAGAGAAGGGGATTGTCATTGCAGTATAGATTAAGATAAGGGAGAAGAGAGAGTCTAACATCCCCAACTTATTGAACATCAAGTTGAGAAAAAGTACTCCCAATCTAATTGGGATAATCATCCCAGCCAGAAAAAGGAAGTAGAGACGGTTAACTGTTTTCCCCTTGTACCTTGCCAAGGCATAGGAGAGGAAGATAGAGACCGTTAAGCTAGCAAAGAGTGCAACTAGGGTAACAAAGACACTGTTCTTTAAGTAGAGTAAAAAGTTGGCATCTCTAAATATCTTAACAAACCCTGTAAAAATTGGTTTTTTGGGGAAGCTTAAAGGGTTCTTCATTATATCCATCGTCGACTTCATCGATGTCATAAACATCAAAATAAGTGGATAGATCACATAGAGAGCATGCAGTACGAGGAAGGTTGTAATTAAAATTTTTGATACACTTATCTTTTTTTTGGCCACTTTATTTCCCTTCAGAGCTATCTTCTTTCACGTAGAGCCTCAACCAGAAGAGAACCCCTACTCCAATCAATACACTCATCACCGTCGCAATAGTTGCACCGAGTCCCATGTCGGGAGGCGAACCGGTACGAGCACCAAAGGTTGTGCGGTAGAAGAGGGTACCTAAAACATCTGTTGCATAGTTGGGACCGGCTAAGGTCCCTTCCATCGCATAGATTATTTCAAAAGAACTGAAGTTCCCCACAAAGGTCATCGTTGCAACAATCAGGAGGACCGACTTCAAACTAGGGATGGTAACATAGCGGAACTTATGCCATTCACTACCACCATCAACACTACACGCTTCGTACAATTCGTTGGGAATTGAGTTCAATCCGGCAACAAAGAGCATCATTGGAATCCCTGTATATTGCCAAGCATTAGCTACCGCAATTGCTGTCAAAGCCGTTGTCTTGCTCCCCAGCCAAGCCATTTGAAGTTTATCTAACCCTATGGCCCCTAAAATATTGTTGAGAGGACCCCAGATTGGATTGTAGATAAGAGTCCACAAAAACCCAACAATGATGACAGAAACAGTACTCGGTGCGAAGAATATAGTCCTTAGGGCTTTAAACCCACGAAAACCTCTCTGGAGAAAAATTGCCAACATTAGCGCCAAGAGGTTTTGAATAACCATCGTGATTATAAAGAAGTAGAGGTTATTCTTTAGAGCATTTCCCAACCGTACATTATTGGGAGCTTCGGTGAAAAGCTTCACATAGTTACGAAACCAGACAAACTTTTTGGCCCCATACCCACTCCATTCGAAGAAACTTAGCCCTAGTGACGCCACCAGCGGGAGTAGCATAAACAGGACATAGATGATTAAACTTGGTAACACAAAGAGCCAAAATGCCCTTTTAGATCTTTTCACTGCTCCACCTTTCCTTAAGTCTTGTTAAACACCGCAAATAGCGTAAATCTCCTTTTCGATTCCAGCCGCATCAAGATTATACAACGACCTTAACCACTCTTGGGAACCAACTTCACCTACATAGATGTCAGGGAAAGCCATTCGCTTAAACTTAACGTCTAAAGCACCTTCATCAGCTAGCACTTCTGCCACTGCACTTCCCAACCCTCCTGAAAGGTTGTGTTCCTCTACGGTTATTATCTTACCAGTCTCTCTAGCTGCTGCAACAATCGCCTCTCGATCAATGGGCTTAATGGTGTGCATGCTAACGAGTCTTGTTTTAATTCCCCGTTTACGGGCAGCCTCTGCAGCTTTTTTCGCCTCAATGCCAATAGGTCCGACAAAGAAGAGAGTTAAATCATCCCCCTCCTCTACGGTGATTGCTTTACCCAACTTAAAATCGATTGCACCATTGTGGATATTGGGCTCATTTTTATAACCACACCTATAGTAGACTGGCCCATCGTGCTCAATCATAGCATGGGTAGCCGCTATTGCTTCAGGAATGTCACATGGGGCCATTACAACAATATTGGGTAATGCCCTCATTATTGCCAAATCTTCAGTAGAGTGGTGAGAAACACCTAAGGGACCATAAGAGACCCCTCCTCCAATAATCACAATTTTAACATTGGCATCGTGGTAACATACATCGTTGCGAATTTGCTCCAAACAGCGCAAAGTTGGGAAATTGGCAATTGAGTAGGTTACGGCAATATTCCCCTCCATCCCTAAACCGCAAGCAACTCCCGTCATGTTTTGTTCAGCGACACCGACATTGTAATAGCGATTGGGGAATTCGTTTGCAAAGGGCTCAATCTCTCCATATCCGATGTCAGCTAGAACTAAGTTAATTCTAGAATCTTCTCGGGCTATCTCTAGTAGCGTTTTATTAAATGCTTTTCTCATGATTAATCTCCAATCTCTTGCAAAGCTTTTTCTAGCAGTTCATCCGAAATGTGGGCATAGTGGCTAGCAACTGTGTTCTCTAAGAAACTTACCCCTTTCCCCTTTACGGTGTGGGCTACTATAAACGTTGGCTTACCCTTCTCCAACGGAAGATGGGAAAGAGCCTCTTCAATCTCCTGGTAGTTGTGTCCATCGATATCGACAACTCCCCATCCAAATTGGGCAACTTTTGAGGTGAGACCTTTAAGGTTAATAATATCTTTTGTGAAACCAAGCGCTTGAATATGGTTGTAGTCGACTATTGCCGTTAAATTGTCTAAGCCAGTTTGCGCGGCAAACATTATCGCCTCCCAAGTTGACCCTTCGTTACAATCACCATCGCTCATTAAACAAATTATTCTGCTCTCTTTCTTCTGCTTCTTAAGAGCTAAGGCTTTCCCGCAACAGACCGGTAACCCGTGTCCTAAAGAGCCGGTAGAGTATTCGACACCTGGAACATGGTGACTGATGTGCCCCATCAACTTACCGTTATCACAGTAGTAAGTACCCATCCACTCTTTTGGAAAAAACCCCTTCTCCGCTAACGCGGCATAAACAACTGCTCCGGCATGCCCTTTGCTCAAGATGAAACGATCTCGATCAGGGTCGTCGGGATAGTTGGGATCAACATTCAAAATTTTTTCGTAGAGAACTGCGATAAGGTCGGCACTTGAGAGCATACTCCCAATGTGACCACTAGCCCCTACATTGCACATGTAAAGACAGTCTTTTCGAATCTTATCAGCAAATTCTTTGTATTTGCCATAGCCCATCTAATTTCCCTCCATATAAAAGCTCTCTTCATTTATTCATTGACTGAATTAAGTCTAGTTGAGAACCCACAAGTTGTCAAGAATTTATTGAAATATTAGTTAAATTCTCCGTTAAGGGAGCTATAAAGAGGATTGAACTTCTTGCTAAGAAGAGATTTGAAGACCAAAGTTCTCTTTAAAAATATGGGCACTCATCCCTAGGACAATCGAATTTTCACCGTCACCATCGGTCAAAATTGTTAAATTTCTATTTTTAGAAGAGTAGACTTGCTCTTTAATTGCATCAATTAGGAATGTTTGTTTAGCCTGGTCCATAGTTGGCAATAAATCGCCAGCTAATATAACCATAGAGGTATCCATCAAGTTAATGGCACTTGAGATTGCCCGTGCAAGGTAGATTAAAGCTTCTTCACTCACACGACCCCTATTATTAGCCATATTTTCCTTAATGATGGCCTCTAAACACCCCTTTTGACCACAGGAACAGAGGGTTGAATCATCAAATTTGGAGTGACCAATCTCCCCTACCATATAGTTACTCCCATGCTGGCAGTTCCCCCTAATAATTAGGGAAGCTCCAATTCCGGAAGTTGCAAATAGGATCAACATGAAGTGGGTACAAAGACTTACATCTTCTCGCTTCGCACATAGTCCAAGGGCCATCAAATTACCGGTTCGCTCTAAGTAGACCCTATTAGGGAAGTGGTTGGAAAAAAGCTCCTTCATATTAACATTGCGCCACCCCAGTTCGACCGAGTGTATTACAACGCCATCTCTAAAGTCGATAGTCCCTGGCATACAAAACCCCAATCCAAGGAGATTAGAATAGTCGACCTCTACTTTTGTTTCGATCTCCCTAATTCCTTGCATAACTATCTCTCTAAAATCTTCAGGAGAACAATATTTTTTAAAAACAAGGGGGGAAGATTCACACTTGATTTCCCCAGTAAGGTTTGTCAGAAAAACCTTTCTTGGTTCCCAATAGTCTACTATATAGGTGTAGCGAGCATTGGGGTTCAATTGTAGAAAAAGTGGTTTGCGTCCACCACTCGACTCCCCCACTCCCACTTCATGAACTAGATCTTGCTCTAGCAGCTGGCGAACTATCATAGTAACTGAAGCTCGAGAGAGGTTAATCTCTTCCCAAATCTGTGTTCGAGATATTGGCCCATAGTCCTTAATGTAGTTCAATACTAAATTGCGATTGTATTGGGCAGCATCAGCATGCGATAAAAATCCGTTTTTAAACATCTCTACACCTTATTTTTAGCCTAAAATAACTTTACGCTTTGAATTAAGTATAAATATTTGACAATTATAATCAATAGCAAAATTTTCAAAACAGTGATTCCTCCTCACCTGAGAGAGAGTTAAAGGGCAAACCAATTTTTTTAGTTGACAGGGTCTGAAGAGCACCATATACTTTAATCACTGAATTAAGATTGTTTAGGTAAAACTAAAGGAGGAAGTTTATGAAAAAAGCTTTACTAATTGCCACCTTAGTTGTGCTCAGTGTGGGGTTAATCTTCGCACAGGCTCAAACAGAAAAGGGGGCTGGCATTAAGCTTACTGTAACAAGCTGGAGAGTCGAAGATGCCGACTCTTGGAACCGTATTAATGCCGAATTTACCAAAGAGAACCCTAATATCACAATCAGCTATGAACCGATTACTGCTACTGAATACGACTCAGTATTGATGGCAAGTCTACAATCGGGACGTGCTGCAGATATTATGTTCTTAAGGACCTATGGTGTTGGAAGACAAATCTTTGATGCTGGGTATGTTATCCCTCTAAGTGAGAAAGATATCCCCAATTTGAAAGCTCTTCCCGACTCAGCTATTAACCCATGGAGGACCGAAGGTGGTATCGTCTATGGTGTCCCAGGCTCTTCGTGTTATGGTGGATTCTTCTACAACAAAGATATCTTTGCCAAGTATGGTTTAACAGAGCCACAAACTTATGCCGAATTCTTGAATGTCTGTAAAGTTCTTGATCGTAACGGTGTAACACCCTTTGCGTTTGGAATTAAAGACTCTTGGATGGTTGCAGAATACCTCTCAGGAAACGTACTTCCCGCAGCGGCTGTCTCAAGTGATTGGCACCGCAAACTTATGAACAAAGAGGTCGATTACCGCGACCCAGCTTTTATTAAACACTTTGAAATGATTAAAGAGCTGGCCCAGTTCTTCCCCAAAGGGTATGAAGGGATTGGTTACAACGACATGCAACAGATCTTCCTAACCGAAAGGGCAGCAATCTACCCTGTGGGCACTTGGGAACTCAATTTCCTTGAGACCACTAACCCAGATCTAAACCTTGGCTGGTTCTTTATGCCTCCTCTCAAAGCAGGCGACCAAATCTCAGCTAACTTTAATATGATTATGGGGTATGGAATCAACAGTAAAGTGAGCGGGGAGAAACTTGAAGCAGCTAAAACATACCTTAACTGGTTAGCTGACGTTAAAGGAAGTGAGCTCTTTGGAAACGAGGTAATTGGACAATTTGCCAGTCACCCCAATGCTACCAAACTTGACAATGCAAATGCAGCTGACATGGCTGCTCGCGGAGCCAAGGTTGATAAATTCCAACAAATTCCTTATGAAAAACTCTCTGACAGGAGTCCCGATTACACCGCAGCTATTGGTGAAGCAGTATACAAATTGCTAGTTGACAATTATAGTGCTAAACAAGCTGCTGACTTTATGATGAATGCCCAAAGCTGGTATTTTGACTAAGAGTTGGCTGTAACGCCAATGCATCTTTTAAACGCGGAGGGGTTCCTCCGCGTTTTAATATGGGGGATTAGAATGATTAAATCAGTTATTTTAGAGCGCATCGGAGAGATCTCCTATCGTGAAATTCAGCCCAGCGATGTCTATAAACCAACCCTAGAAGAAGAAATTGCACATGGGACAAAAGTGGTGACACGTCAAATAGGCGACCCCGGTGAGGGAGAGATTGAAACTGAAGCTGTTTTGGGTGCTGTTTGTACACACGAAGTTTCACTCTATTTGGGAGACCTCACCCACCCTCGCTACCCTATGGTCCCCGGCCATGAGGCGGTACACCGCGTTACTCGGGTAGGCAAGGGGGTCACCCACCTAAAAGAGGGCGACTACGCTAGTTGCTGTTGGTACATGGGTCAGTGGAGTCGCAAAGTGATAGGACCAGCTAATGTTGCTTGGAAATTGCCAGATGACTTAGGAGATCCTGCCAATTGGGTGGTGGAACCTCCCGCATCAATCGTTAATGCTGTCTCTTATATGGTGATAAAGCCGGGAGCCAAAGTATTAGTAATTGGAGCTGGTTTTATGGGTTTGTTAATGATCCAACTGATTGCCGGCTATCCAATGGCTGATTTTGTAGTTGCCGATCTCAAACCTTCAAACCTCGACTTAGCAAAGCGAGCAGGTGCTTATCATACAGTTTTAAGTGGTAGTGGAGAGGGGGAGGAATATTTTAAGAGCCTCCCTACCGGCTATTTTGATGTCGTTATAGAGTGTAGCGGTTCCCAAGCAGGGTTAGATTTAGCAATCGAGCACAGTGGTATGGCTGGCTTTATCTATCTCTTTGGATGGCACCGCAAAACTCGTACAGTTGACTTTAAACTGGGTCACCTCAGAGGTCAGCAATTAATCCATACCTCCCCCGCAATTGATGAAGGGAGGAGCTATGAGCGCTACTGGCCCATGACCATTGAGTTGTTAAAACGGGGTATCTTTGATCTATCCTACTTAATAAGTCATAAATATAGGGCTGAAGAGATTAAGAAGTGTATGGAAGATTCGATTGTGAGGGGTGAAGGCTTTATTAAGAGTGTCTTCTACCTCGAATAAAAGTAGAGGGGATAGTTATCCCCTCCCTCTTTATATCTCCCCTATTTTACTTTAACCCGCTTCCCTTTATAGGCCGATTTTATCTCAGTCATGACAGTGTTGAGCGACTCTTTTGCTGTGGCAGCTGTCACTACCTCGGGGGCAGTGCGGGTTTTTACGTTTTCTACAAATGAGACCAACTCAAAGTAGTACCCATCACGCTCATCGAGTTTGAAAACGGTTCTCTTCTTCCCTTCGAAGATTACTAGGGGATCTTTTTGAGAAGTATCTAAGTTGATAACCCCCTTCTCAAAGACAATCAAGGCGCGCATGATGAGGGGGAAGTTGTCGGCACAGAGCCAGTTACCAACCGATGTTACCGTCATTCCCGGGTATTCATAGATTGTGGAGATGTGGCCATACCCTCCCCCGGGGGCTTCAACACCCGATGAGGTGACACTGCGTGGTTTGCCAAAATAGAAGTGGATAATATCGACATCGTGGACATGGAGGTCGACAGCGGCACTACCTGATAACTCCCCTTTCAACATCCAGTCGTTGGTACTCCACGTTGGATAGGGAGAGTAGCGGGAGAACTCAGCACTAATAACCTCACCATACTTCTTGGAATCGATGAGCTCTTTAACTTTCACATACATTGGCCAGAATCTGAGACACTGACCAACAGTGAGAAGTTTACCAGTCTCATCAGCGACCCTAATCATCTCTTCAGCGTCGCTAGTTGAGAGGGCCATCGGCTTTTCACAGAAGACATCGTAGCCAGCTCTCAAAGCTTGAACGGAGAAATCTTTGTGGAGATAGGTGGGGACGCACAGGTCGACATAGTCGAACCCCCCTGCCTGTAACATCTCTTCGTAATTGGTGAACTTCTTCACTTTGGAGAGGTCGGTAGTCATCTCTCCCACAGCAATATTGCCACCCCCCGCTTTAGAGAGATCAAGTCCCTCTTCTCGAGCATCACACAGGGCGGTAATCTCAACCCCCTTAATATTCCCATAAATGCTGAGGTGCATCCTCCCCATAAATCCTAATCCCACTAGAGCTACACGTACCATATTCGCCTCCCTTACATCTTTTCAATAAGCTTAAGTGATGCTATCGCCTTTTCAGCAGCACCCAAAGTTCCTGGAACATATTCAGCGGTTAATGGTCCATCGTACCCAACTTCGCGTAGAGTCTCCATCACCACTGGATAGTTAACATCCCCCGCCAATAGGTCGACAAATCCATCTAAGTTACCAACGTTGACCCTAAAATCTTTGGCATGGACGGCAAAAATCCGCTTACCAAGAATCTTAATCCAGTGCTCGGGGTGACCGTAGAGCATCACGTTACCAACATCAAAGTAGGACCCGACAAAATCGCTCTCAAAAGAGTCGATAAACTGAGCCATCTCAACCGGTCCCAATAGGAAGCGATTCCACACATTCTCAATGCCCAACTTCACATTCAACTCTTCAGCAAGGGGTAGTACCGCTAAGACCCCCTCTCTAGCCCACTGCCACACCTTATCATAAGGTTGGGGGGTAAAGTCGGGGACAAAGCAGGCTGAAACCATCCCTGGAAGATAGAGGATGGTAGAACAGCCCAACCAAGCAGCTAATCTAATTTGAGTCTTGGCGTTAGCTTGGGCTTCACTCCTCACCTTGGGGTCAGCACTAGTTGGGGAGGCTCCCCAGGCAAGACCCGAAGCGAGGGTGATTAGTTTAATCCCCCTTTTGTCGGCCTCTGCCTTAATTGCTTCAGCCTCTTTTTGGGTCGTTTGAGGGGTGATGGCCCCAGCTGGGTCGACTGTAAATTCAACAGCATCATAACCGAGTTCTTTAGCTTTATCTAAAGTCTCGATAGCACTCAATAACTTCCCCTCACAATTTGGGGGAAAGGCCCAATAATTAATCCCTTTTACCATTCTTTAGAACCTCCATTGTTGTCTCTATGTTAACTATTTTTTACCCTTTAACAGCCCCTAATCTACTGCAGATTGCTAGGGACTCCGATGAGCTCTTAAAGTTAACCGTGGGGGGCTTTAATGTTCAAGAGAGGATAATCTCAATTGAGTGACTCAACGAGAACTTTATAAACAGAGTTGTGATTGATCTAGATATCGATTGGCAATTTAAACCCAACAAAATGGCCCTTACAAGGTGAAAAAAAATCAAAAATATGTTATGAAGGAGTTGTACTATGAGGTGGAAGTTATAGGAGCATGTCAAATGGGATTGGAAAACACCTTATTATAAGCTTTCCCATATAACATTTAAGATAGCGATGAAAAACATCGTAGGAGGAGGAGATTAATGAGAAAAGAAAGTTTAGTCGCCAAAGGATGGTGGGACTACACCACAATCGACACGAAGATTCTTGATGAAGCCGCCAAATTGAGTGCTAAGGATCTGCTTGCTCTACAAAGACCAGGGTTTAAAATCAACATGTTTGAGACCCGCGATGAGTTCTTCTTGGCTGAAGCCCTCGAGTACATCAACGCATTTACCGCCTCAACTGCTGATAACCCCACTGGGATTTGTGGACCTATTGGTCCAACAGAGCAACTACCACTAGTGGCAAGGATTATTAACGACCTAGAGCTCAACGTAAAAGAGGGGCACTTCTGGAGCATGGATGAGTGGGTTATAGGAGACAAAGAGGTCGATATCTCTTACCCTCTAAGCTTCAAACGGGCCGTTTTAGAGCTCTTCTACAACAGGGTTGACAAACACTTGAGGATGCCTGAAGAGCATCTCCACTTCCCAACAGTGGCCGGGGTTGATGAGTATACCAAATCTTTTGACGAGATTAAGTGTCTTGTCATGCAAGGGGGACAGGGAGAGACCAAACACTGGGCTTTCAACGACCCACCCCAAAGGGTAGCTCCTTACGACAAACAGCCCCCCACAGCTGAAGAGTACCGTAAGCTCGGAACCAGAGTTCTGGAGATCCACCCCGTCACCATGATTCAAAACGCCCGCACCTCGGGTGGTGGTGTTGTGACCAACATCCCCAACCACGCGATAACAGTTGGACCTGTGGAGACTTGGAAAACAGAGAAGATCAGCATTTGGCACCCCGGTTGGCACGACAACCCCTTTGGGATGCGCCTCTCAGCCTATATGATTGGTAACAAGATTGCCGACCCATGTGTCCCAATGTCCCTCTTAGCCGACCACCCCAATGTAGTTTTCAACTACTTGCTACCTAACATTGGGCAAACCTCAGCTGAGATGCACTAAGAGTAAGATTTCTTAATTAAAGAGACTGGTCCACCACGGGCCAGTCTCTTTTATGTAAAAATAGATTATAGGGGATGGCTAAGAGTGGTATTTCCAACTTACACACGGTAGAAGTCGTTGACTCAAACCCCGTCGCGTACAAGCTTTAAACCCTGCTTTACAAGAATTCAAGAAAGCCTCCAAATAGTCTGAGTCTATGTAAATTTCTCTGATGTTACCTGAAGACAGAAACAAGAGGTTAAAGGGGGTGTGGCGTGGCACAATCGAACGGTAGTTTTCGCTCTCTAGATGCCAAAGAAAGATTGGGAAGTGTCTCTACTCGCTAATGGAATAGACATCGCCTTTACTAATTAATCACAACAGATGCTGTCACAGTCGCATCATAGCTACCCGCAGTGGCTAGTGAGCCGTCGTCGCCGAAGGTAACATTAAAAAGTAAATAGCCGACACTAAGACCTGCTTGGGGGCGCGTTAGTATCCCTGAGTGGGTAGTACCAGAGGCCAAATTAATCGGTGTAGTTCCATTTAAAGTAAGATTAGTTAAATTAGCTGAATTTACGACGAGGGTCCAAGGAATTGAGACCCCCCCAGTAGTTGTGAAGTTGCTAATCGCAAAATTAATACTAAAAGTAGTCTGTGTATTTGTCGCAATATGATAGGTGGCAACCTTACTATAGTTATCAATCCCATCTTCTAAAGAAACATTAGCATCTCGACTAAGGGAGAAATCTTCAGTTTCACCTAACCCTAACCAATATTGCTCGTCTTCGAACTGTAGCAAGTATTCACCTAAACCACTAGGTTGAACGTTAAATTCTCCTTCAAAAAATCCGTGGAGGAAAAATTCTTTGACATTTACCGCTAAATGCAGTTCTGCATCGCCTACTGGATCTAAGCCAAACAAATTCCCTATTAGTAGAACAACTGCTAGAAGTGTAATAATAACTCTTTTATTCACCTTACTGCACCTCTTTTAATTTCTTAGCGTATAATACTATAAGTTATGACAGATGTCTAGATAATAATCTAGATTTAGATTGCTTGGGTCCTTTTATACCTAAAAACAGGTACAAAAGAGAGATACATTGGGTTATAATGGGAGAATAAAAGGAGCCAAAATTCACAAGGAGGTTTTTGTGATAAAAGAGGACGGTTTAGTGATGAACGCTGACGGAGCGGCTAAGTTGGGATTCCCCATGTGGCCTCAATTTGCCCCAGAGACGCTAGAAGCGATTCAAGAACCAATAAAAAATGGGTTAGTTAACTACTGGACCGGAAAAAAGGGGATGGAGTTTGAGAAGAATTTTGCCGAGTGGCAGGGGAGTAAATATGCAATCAGCTGTACCAATGGGACAGCAGCCCTCCACACAGCCGTCGCCAGTTTAGGAATTGGTCCTGGTGACGAAGTTATCGTCCCCTCCTACTCTTTCATTGCCTCTAGTTTCTGTATAGTTCAAGCAGGGGCAATCCCCGTCTTTGGCGATGTGACCGAAGAGCACACCCTCGACCCAGCCGGTCTAGAGGTGTTGCTAACCGAACGCACCAAAGCGATTGTGGTAGTCCACCTCTATGGCGTTGTCACCGATATGAATCCAATCCTTAAGTTTGCCCAAAAGTACAACCTCTACGTAATCGAAGATTGTGCCCAATGTTTCGGAGGGACCTACAAGGGAGTTAAAACTGGTATCCTAGGCGATGTTGGTTGTTACAGCTTTTGCCAAAGCAAACACTTCACCACTGGAGGAGAGGGTGGCATGGTTGTCACCAATAACGAAGAACTCGCTTGGGAGTGTCGTTCATTTAGAGACCACGGCTACGACGTCAAAGAGCGACTAAACCTCCTCGCTATGGAAGAGAAACTCAACTATGTCCACAACCGAGTGGGCTTCAACTACCGGATGACCGAAATTCAATCGATCATTGGGATTAACGAGCTTAAACGCTTTGATAACTGGAACCTCCCTCGTCGCAAAGCTTTTGCTAAAATCTACGACGAGGCCTTTAAAAATTTGGGAGGCATTAAAGCGACTCCGGTCAATACTGAAGAGCGTCAAAATGCCTATTGGTGGTACCCTATCTTACTCGACCTCGATGAGATCAATATTACAGCCCCCCAATTCAGCAAAGAGTTGGTTGGCATGGGGATTCCCTGCTACGGCATTCAGTGGCCAGAGGCGTATGAAGAGAAGGTCTATAAAGAGCTTAACGGCTTTGGTGAGGTAAAATTCCCCTTCTTATCGAAAGAGTATACTAACAGCGAGACGGTGAAATATAGTGAGAGGGTTTGCCGCGTTGCTAAAGGGCTTAGAAACCAAACTTTGAGCCTCTTCTTGCATCCAACTTGGGAAGAGGAGCATATTCAACTCTGTATCGATGCAGTGAAGAGTGCCCTCCAAAAACACTATAATTAGGGGGACAAAGTGGGTGTAATAAAGGATGGAGATGAGTTGTTTAAGTCGTTCTGTCTTACCAATGTCGAGAATATTTATCAAGCGCAAATTAGAGAGCATGCACTCTCAATTATAAACAATCAAAGGATGGACGACTCCCAAGGGTTACACTGGTTCTAGCCTGCCACGAGTCGGCCCTCAACAGAGGCAAGGAGGTTTTAATTAATTATGCCTAAAGAGAAAGAAACACCTATTAAGACGGTTCTGGCTATCGGGTGCCATCCCGACGATATTGAGTTTATGATGGCCGGTACCCTCTTCTTATTAAAAGAGAAGGGGCTCGACGTCCACTACATGAACTTAGCTAATGGGAACTGTGGAACACTGGAGTATAGCCGTGAAGAGATTGAGATTATCCGCCGTAAAGAGGCTCAAACAGCCGCCGCTTTCTTAGGAGCGACCTGGCACCACGACCTAACTAACGACCTAGAGGTGGTCTACGACCTCGACCTAGTGCGAAAAACAACCGCTGTTGTACGCCAAGTTGCCCCCGATATCGTCCTTGTTCCGGCCCTCCTTGACTACATGGAGGACCATATGAATACAGCTCGAATTGCTGTAACGGCAACATTTTCCCGTGGTATGCCCAACTTCTACACCATTCCAAAAGTTGATGCGGTGATGAAGGAGATGGCCCTCTACCACGCCCTCCCCTATGGGCTACACGATGGACTCTCCCGCAAGGTTGAAGCTCAACTCTTTGCCGATATCACAACGGTAATCGACAAGAAAGCTGAGATGTTGGGGATGCACGTCTCGCAACGCAACTGGCTCGATGATAGCCAAAAGCTCGACTCTTACACCCAAACGATGTACGACATGAGCGCACAGGTGGGAAGAGATTCTAAAAAGTTTAAGTATGGTGAGGGGTGGATTCGACACAACCCCTTGGGATTCAGTGCCCCCGATTTTAAACCGTTAGAAGAGGTGTTAGGAGATTTGGTAGTCACTGCTACCTGATACTAAACCCTCTCCTGCGGGAGAGGGCTCTCATCTAGATATAGTCGGTCTTAACCCCCCGCATATCCCAAGCAGCTTTTAACATTGTGAAGTACTTCTCGTTAGAAAGGTAATCTGGGACTGAGTTGCCTGTTCCTAAGGCGAAAGCCCCCTCGCCACTCGTCATCTCCAGGAGGGCTCGGGAGCGCTCATAGACCGCCTCCTTCTCCTCCATAATCATGAAGTTGACATCGATTCCACCCAAGACAGCTATCTCCTTGTGGTAGCGTTGCCAAGCCTCCTCTACCGGCATGATTGAGTCTTCGTAGGAGTGTTTAGCATCGTAATTCTCAATAATCCAGTGGTAGACTGGGTAGACATTCCCACAACAGTGGAAGAGGGCTGGCTTCCCACTACCCCTAATAGCTTTAGATATCTTCTCATGCCAAGGGATTAACCACCGCTCCATTTGGGGTGGCGAGAGGAGGGTTTGGGTATTAAACCCCCAGTCATCGTTGGAGAGGCAAGCTCCTACCGAATCAAAAGTAGCCACCTCCTGGTAAAATTTAGTAAGGCGACTGCCCACTGCATCAAAGAGGGCACCCACCAACTCCTCTTCATCAACCATCATGTAACAGAGGCTCTCATAACCGGTTAAAGAGATCACTACCTCCTCAACCCCGCCGGGAGCACTGGGGATCAATTTCATCCCCTCGGGGAGGTGTTTAGCTGTCTCTTCTAGATAGGTGTAGTCGATATTCTCATAATCTGGCCACGGATAGGCTTCAAACGACTCCCACGAGTCGATAGCCGACCCCTCGTTAAGAGAGTAGGTACGCTTATCGTCGTGGTGTTCACGCAGTTCTGGAAAACAGAGGGCGATGGGCGGCAAAAGAGATGCATAGTCGTATCCCAACCGATAGAAAGTAAGAGCCATCTTGAGCCAATCCTTGTACTTAGGGTCAATTTGGGGCAACTCATTATCATCTATAACACGATTGTAGACATTTTCATTCATGTAGTACTCAAACAGGACAGGGCGCGAGGGGCTCTTTCTCTCCACCACTTTTAGAAGTTCATTAAAATCGGGTTGAAAAATACTCACAACTAAACCTCCTCTTTTTCCCATTCAACTTCACAAAAGAGTTTAACCTATGGTACAACATATTAGAAGAAGGGATTAAATTGGCATGAAAAAAACTTTACTCATTCCCCAACTGAGTGGGGCGTTTTTGAAAGGAGATCGGAGAAACTGGGTCGATGTTGTGAAAGAGTTTGGCACCAAAGGGGAGTTAACTCCCCAAAGATGGGAACCCTACTACACCAACGCGCAGGAAATAACCACCTCTTTTGCCCTCGCCTACTTTGAGAGCACCCTCTTTGTCTATTTTAGAGTTGAAGAGGAGGAGATAAGGGCCCAATACAGAGAGCATGGCGACCCTGTCTCTCAAGATAGCTGTGTCGAGATTTTTATCCAGGGTAGCGATGCGCGTTACGTCAACTTCGAAACTAATCCTAACGGAGCCCTCTTGGCCAATATTGGGTTTAGTCGCTATGGGCGCCTCGCTATTAACCCCTCTTTCTTTGAAGAATTGACCATCTTTCCCAAGATAATCAACGAGTATGAGTGGGAGACACTCCTTATCCTCCCCCTCCACCACACTCCTCTAATTGGGGAGGCTACCACCTTAGAGGGGATGCAGTTAAAGGGAAATCTCTTTAAGTGTGGCGATCTCCTTAAGAAACCCCACTACTTGGCGTGGAGCGATGTAGAGACCCCTACCCCCGATTTTCACCAGAGCGAATATTTTAAAGAGTTGCTCTTTTTATGAGGTGACCCGGTTTTGAATTGCCCCTGTAAGGAACCCTTTCACATTGGCGACAGCAATATCCATTAATCTCACGCGGCTCGCATAAGTTGCCCACGCAATGTGGGGGGTTATAAAGCAGTTGGGCGCTTCTAAGAGGGGGTTGGCCCCTTTAATTGGCTCCTCAGAGACAACATCGACTCCGGCAGCGTAGACCTTACCACTCTTTAGGGCATCTGTTAGGTCTTGCTCATTAATTAGAGCCCCTCGCCCGGTGTTGATAATTATTACCCCATCCTTCATCTTTCTAATCGTCTCACGATTAATAATTTCACGCGTTTGGTCGTTGAGGGGGCAATGGAGGGAGATGACATCACTCGCTTCCAATAACTGATCTAAAGAGAGTACTTTTACATTACTCTCTTTTACCGCTGAACGGGTATAGACCACCACCTTCATCCCCATAGCTTGGGCGATTTTGGCAGTAGCTTGTCCAATGCGTCCATATCCAATTATCCCAAGGGTCTTACCACTCAACGCAATTAGAGGGTAGTCCCAAAAGACAAAATCTTCACTCTTCTCCCAGCGCCCATCATGGACAGCTTGGCTATGGTGTCCAACATTGTGGCAAATCTCTAAGAGGAGGGCAAAAACAAACTGCGCTACCGCTTCAGTGCTGTAGGCGGGAATGTTAGTCACAACAATTCCCTGCTCATTGGCAGCTTCAAGGTCGACCACATTGTAACCGGTGGCCAGCACCCCCACATAACGTAAGGTGGGGGTATTTTCAATTAAAGAGCGGTCGATAAATACTTTGTTAGTTAAGATAATCTCAGCCCCTGCGATGCGCTTGGCGACCTCTTCAGGGCGACTTCGCTCATAGATGACCACCTCGGCTAACTCCCTTAAGGGGTCCCAACTGATATCCCCAGGATTGGCAGCGTAGCCATCGAGGACCACTATCTTGCGGTGTTTCATCGCTCTATCCTATTTTCCTGTGCGGAGGAGGTGATTACGCATTAAATCTTGGCACAAGTTTTCATCAATTTTAACCACCTTCATCTCCCTCTCGGCACTCTCAGAGGAATCAGATGCGTGGGCCGTATTGACCATAACGTTGCTTCCAAACTCACGCCTGACAGTCCCTCCGGGGGCCTTTAAGGGGTCGGTGGGGCCTAAGACATCACGAATCTTCTCGATAGCGTCCTCCCCCTCGTAGATAAGGATCATACACTTGACGCCACCAGGTTGATTCAACTCTTCAACAGGACATTCAGAGGGGCGACGGCCCGACATAAATTCAACTATTTGTTCAAACTGGTCAACCGCATACTCATTGCCAACACTCTCAACTAGAAGTTGTTCTGTCTCCTTGGACAATTTCAAATTGAAGTGGTGCTCCAACTCCTCTTTAGCTTTTTTGCCAAATATGGGGGCTAGTTTTCCTTTGAGCGACTCTTTAACGGGGCCATAGAACTCAAGGGCCTCCCCGACGCTCATCCGGTGCACCTTAACTCCAATTATCCTCAAGCCAGTTCGGCTGAACATGTCGATAATCGTCCCCGGTTTACTTGAGGCGTAGCGCCAGTTGTCGGGCTTAATGATGACCAGCGACCTCTCTATGTTAGAAGAGCTGGGGTAGATAATATTTTCAACGATGGTTGCCTCATCGGTGAGCCAGTTAGCAAACAACTTCATATGGAGATCGGCTGTCTCTTGGAGCCTAGGCGTCAGTACTGCCGGCTCAAAGTAGTTAACATTGTCACTCCCATCATTTTCGATGATTAGATCGGCATAGGTGTCACGAATCGACTCCCCGGTAAGCGACTCTAAACTACGTCGCTCTGGGTGAATGGGGCCACAAATTTCACTCAACTTACGGCATGGGTCGGCTCCTTGGAATATTAAGAGGAGGGTACG
>LSQX01290969.1_pt1 | contig 20570 bp, 12 predicted proteins | sample 654561 | NCBI WGS metagenome assembly LSQX01 (sample SAMN04489861, study PRJNA283612) | anaerobic digester metagenome | isolation source: 4 biogas reactors fed with cattle manure at either 37C or 55C with and... | place: Denmark: Kongens Lyngby | collected 2014 | reverse complement strand
ACTGGAAAACTCTTCCCCAGTCATCCCAGCAGGAAATTTTTTCGTTAAATAATGGCATGTTAGAAATTTATCTTTTCCAGAATCATTTCAGCGCAGTCAATCTGGTTGGGGATATTCCCGTTTTTGTCCTTTATCCGCCAGATGTCGGGGGTAATTTCGTCGGCAACATAGATTTTTCCGTCGCCGTCATAGCCTATTTCGATTTTAAAGTCAATAAGTGTATAACCCATGGAGGCAAGCTCTGCTTTAAGCGCTTCCCCCACCCTTGACAGAAGCTCAAGGGCTTCATTATACTGTCCGGGTCTAAGCAGTCCCTTAATAAGGCAGATTCTTTCGCTGATAAGAGGGTCGCCGTTGGCGTCGTCCTTTAAGGTGACTTCGGTGTAGGGAGGGTCAAAGGCAATGCCTTCGGTAAGGGAAAAACGCCTGCACATGCTTCCGGCGGTAAAGTAGCGGAGGACAAACTCAAGGGGAGGAACGGTAAGCTTTTTTACCTCCATAAGTCCCTTTTCGATGTCGGCGTTGATATAGTGGGTGGGAATCCCCTTTTTTTCAAGTATTTCAAAGAAATGGCGGGTAATTGCAAGGCCGGTTTTGCCCTTTCCCTCCACGCTTCCCCCCACGGTGTTGGAGCCGGGGTCGAAAACTCCCTTTTCCCCGGTGGCGGAGTCCTTGAACAAAAGGTACACCTTACCGGTGTTTTCGTCAGTCAACACGTTTTTTGTTTTGCCCTGATATACGGTTTTCATAAACAAACCTCGCTTTTTTTAGTCTTAAACCAAAAAATCCGCCGGAAAAACCGACGATATATTCTACCATAAAACCGCTTTGTTTTCAATAAATATTTTACATTAATATTTATATAATTCACCCCGCAAAACGCCGATGTTTTAATGATTATAACAAATTTACAAAATTTTGTTTTATAAAGCTCCGGACAACAAAATATATTAATCCTTCTGCGTTGTCAACCTTATTATTTTCTATGACTATTTTACGAAAATTTCATAATAAATGCCCGATAAAATGCATTAAAATAAGCTGTGCAACGCCGAGCATTTTCGGTATTGTACAGCCTATTTGGTCGGAGTGTTCATAACGCAAGTGAATTTTACTATGAAATCCGGCGCGATACACATTCCGATACCCGACCGATTCGCACATTCGACTTATCTGAAACAACCAAGTAAAATAAAGAAAAAACGGAGGTTTCAGATCATGAAAGAACTTAAAAAGTACATTACAGACGGAAGAACCGGGCTGAAGTATGAATTGGTAGGCGACTACTATTTTCTCGCCGGGGATGACGAACCGGAGGAGCGCCGTCACATCGGAATATGGGGGCAGAGGCATCTTCGTTACCTCAGACGGTGCAAGAAAGCGACCTATACGGCGCTGCTGATTGAAGGCAAACTGCCGGATTATCTTGCCGACGTCAACGAACAAGCGGAAGAAATGCTCTTTCAGCTTGTAAAACAAATTGCAAAAGACGAAGAAATTGACGAGGAGCTTAAAAGGCGCGATCAACTCGGCTGGGTACAGAGGATGAATTCAATACGTAACCGAGCGGGAGAAATCGTAATAAACGAAATAATTAACAAATAACAGCACTACGAGGCGACGAGTTGACTCCGTCGCCTCGTTTTGTGGACGAATAAATGCGCGATAGTTCAATGCTTTAATTGTGAATATGAAATGCGAATTTCTAAATGTCTATGGAGTAATTAATACAGGACACAGGACCTCTATATTATCAGATCCGTCACGAGTTAATGTAAGCTCACACACTACCATTACTCTGATTCTTGAATCAACATAATCAAATGATTCAGATTCAATGGAGCAGCTTATTAAAGAATATTCTTCTGAAATAGCACTTGATGCAAAAGCCTTTGCTTTTTGGTGGATACTATCTAAATCAACAAAAACAGAATCCCAATTGATACCATAGTTATTGTACCTTATGCTTGTTATATTACCATCCCCGTCACACCTAATTGTTATAGAGTCTGGTGTTCTAAGATTCTGATTGAATATCCTGAATTCATACTCATAATACAATACCGTTTCATTTGCTCCTTTATTAGCTTGATAAAAGAAATCTTTGTTTTCTCCCCAAGCAGAGTCTGGATTATTAACGATGATCCTCGTATTACAGAAAGTATTGTAATTCTCGAAATTCTCATCAGGAAGATAGTATTTAATGTAGTTTTTTATTTGTTCTAATAATGTAGCACCTGTCAATTCTTCAAACGAGTACTCCTGTAAAACCGAGTTGTCTTTTGCCTGAATCGAAAACGAATTGCTCGTTCTATCAATTTGGTAAAGGAACTTTTCGTTTTCACTTCTGTATTCATCGATGATTGCTCTATCGGTATATATTATCTTGGATTTGTAAGCATCAATTTCGCGAACTCCGAGGCAAAACGTACTCTTGTGTGTATCATCAATTATCTCCTCTTTACTTTCATACTCGGGTAGAATAAAGGAATCTTTAAAAACGCCACTTTCAACGCCGGAAAGAATTATAGCGCTATAATCTTTTTGCTTATTATCCATATGATCACCTCTCATAGATTCAGTAGAATTATCAATACCTGGGATGCCAACTATTGAACATGATGTTAACAGTAGTAACATAGAAACTATTAATGGTATTATTCTTTTCATAATTAACCGTACCTTTCTTTGCTTGAGAATAATGATTTTACGAAAAAACCGTACTGGAATCACCTGCGATATACCATGAATCAGTTGTTATTGCAAGCGATGGATGGGAAACATGCCAATGTGAGTTTACATACGTATCGGCTTCAGAACAGGAGGCTAAAACTGTTTTCCCTGATGAAAGTGCCGTAAAGAAAGCTTGGCACCATTGGTTCACCTCGCCACTATAGACTGTCTTTTCAAAACCAATAACGATACTTGCACCTGCGGAGTGTGTCGCGTTTACAAGATTGGAAGAACCTGATTTCCCTAGTCCCGTCTTGCAAGCACCGTAAATAATCAATTCAGAATACGATAAAGCAGCTGATGGTAATGCACTCATTTTTGAAACATCAACGCTTTCATTTGATGTCGAAATTGATGTTTGACTTCCGTGGGTTCTTATAACAGTAATCTTTGAGTTTTCCATCCGATTTATCATAAAATTGTGATTCATACAAAGTTTTTTTTGGAATACATTTGTATTGTATCCAATTGAAGATAAACTAGAAACTACACTTGGGAAGAAGCTCGATCTATCATATGATTCCGGAATGGCTATTAACGACACATCACATTTTTCTTCAACTATCCATTCATCAATGTAATTGGAATCATTGGAATATGCAATTTGCTGTAGGTTAACCCCGTTTGATGTTGTTTGATTGGGCAATGAGATTACCAAGCCGGACAGTTTTGAAACAAACTTATAATTCCCATTAGATGTCACCAATACCTTCCATCTACTGGCGTTAGACATCGTTGAAGTTTGTATTATTGCAGCGCCAGAGGAGGAAGAAGATCCTTCAATCCCAATATATTTATTGCTGTATTTGGACTGTATGTAATAGTAACCGCTCCCATAATAGATAAATTTCCATTTTGCAAAATCAGAATTATGATAACTATATTGTTCTATATATACCCCATCTTGGGTTGAAACTGTTTCAAGCTCTGCGTATTTATCCGAATAAACATTTTTAATGTGATAATATTTGCTGGAATCCATCATTTGTCCAACGACAAGCTGAATTACTTGTTTTTTTCCAGTGGGTTTATGTGTGACTCTAATATTTGTATAGCCATTTGAATGCGCAGTAACCTTTCCGGTATCATCTATAGATGCAATATCGGTATCATCACTTTTCCATTTAAAGTTACTTCGATTTTTCCAAGTAGCGTTAGATGGATAAACAGAAAGTTGGACGGTTTCTACGGAATCAACAGCCAACCAATCAGATAAAGAAATTGTAAAAGACGATAAGTTAACATAATTATCCGTATGGACAATTCCCCAAACCGTTTTTTTGTAATTCGAATCGCCCGATGGCAGAGCCGTAATTAGTTTCAATTTTGAATCTGTGTCATCCTCATCATAGCGCAGTACTTTATTATTGCTGCAGTTCTTGATAATAACCCCACCTCCGCTAGCATTAGTAACAACCCATTTGTAGTAGCTTGTGGGATTTGATGGGAGATAGCTCAAACTGACAGTGCTTCCTGAACCATATAGAACATAATTGGTATTGTATTTCGAGTGAATAATAAAAGTATCATCTCCAATATACTCGAAAAACCATTTGGGGTTATCACCACTTGAATATGTCCCGGTTGTGACTGAAGTACTACCATTCCTCTTAAGAAACTGACCACTTAGAAGATTATTAACATAATAATCGCCTCCAGTGTAACTGTAATCAATTTCAACATAAACATCATAATCGCCCTTTTCTATGGAATTTATTTGACGATAATTCGATGTTGAACTATTTCTCAACATAAACCCATTCGATGGGTTATCATATGAGTTTGTTGACGTACCGTTATTAAAACAAGTCCATCCTTTAACGATATCTGTAATATCAAATACTCTTTCTCCGGATGTGGTATCCAGATATAATGATGACGAGTTGGTGCTCGAATACGAACCATATAGAGTTGAGTCAAAAAGCGCAACTGGATTTGTTCCATATGTGGAAGTGTTCCACGTACTTGTCATGGGATTAACATAAACTGTCGTCGCATTAGTCGATCCTACAGTTACGTGCAACGCTGCAGCACCTATTTGATAATCGTGTAGATCTTTGTATTGCCCGTACTCGCCATAAAAATCATATAATTTGTATATGATTCTGCCATTTGACGACGTGGTTGAATAATAACCGAGTTTGTGATAGGCTGGATAGGATTGTGCGTTTGATGCACCACTAGAAGTTGAATATATACCAGTATCCGTAATGGCATCGTATGTAACATAATTGCCATATTCATTATAATATCCGCCTGTTTCCCAAATATCAATCGTCGGGTCCACATAAACCGGAAATACTGTAGATTCGTTTTCGACAAACTCTTCAGGAACGGCTACTGTTATATTATATTCTCCTATGGCATTCCCAGTGGATATATTAATTGCACCCAAAACAGTGTTTCCTGCGGAGTCTGAAACAACAATCTCCTGAAAACTTGCTATGATATCCTGTTGCGGATTTATTAAGTACCAATTCTCTTCAAAAAACATCGGGGTTAAGTTAGTCAAGACTAGTTTGAATGCAAACAGATTGCTTTCGGGTTTTTGATAAAGAAGGACGTCCTCTTTTAATCCGTTCAACCTTGGTTTATAAACTAGCGAAATCCCATCCTCAAAAACCGAAGTACTCAATGCTATTATCGTTCTGACGATAAACAATGTTATCGTTATCGCTTGTGTCCGGTGCCATTATAATCGAGTAATCATTATAACTGATCTGAATCCCCGCGTTTGCCGAGCGCGGAAACAACACTTTTACGCTATTATCAGTCATGCCGTACAAATAGTTAGGCTCGGACACTTTAGATATTTTTGTACTTTTATCACGAATAAGACCATTTGAATCAACATACTTGATCGGCTTAGAAAAAATATACGCTGTTTTTGTTGCGTCTTTATTCTGATAAATGAGTGTATTTAAAGATGATTCTTGTTCATAAAGGCGGTTAACGTGCCCCTTTTCTTTAGCAGTTGCAGAATCAATTACCTCTGGCAATGATAAAACATCAACACTGAGAGACTTGAGTTCATCTAATGTTTTATCACCCGGCTGAAGTTCAATTAAATCTTCAACAGAAAGGGAATCGATACTGCATTCTTCAAGAAACGGATCGATTATAACCGAATCGGTATCGCGACCATCATAATTGAAGTCAACAGATTCGCGAAATGCCTCAACTTTAACAGTTGCATTTGCATTTAACGGCATGGCACTCAAAAAGAATATGACAACCAATAGTGCTGACAGAACACTTTTTTTATTCATAATTTTACCTCTCATTTGAAGTATATCAAATAATGATAATGAAAAAGCGCATAACTACTGTAACAGCACAGCGGTTATGCGCACATAGAAAGTAACTTTAATATCTCCTCCAACTCGGGAAAGAGGACAAATTCAAAGCACATATTTGTCCGCTGTGAACGATTTCAAATGCTCTGTATTTCATGATATACTTCCTCCTTTCCGTTTCTGGATATATTCTATCATACAATCTCAAAAAAGTCCATATGGAAATGGGATTTTCACGCGCTTATTTGAGGCATTTTTACGACATTTTATGTTTGGCTCAGTATAATCGTAAGCGTGGGGAATGTTGCCGTAAAGTCACTTTACTTTTCAATTGTCGGTAAACGCCGACAATTCTCTTTTTATATGCAAAATTGTTCGTTTTCCTCTTGACAAACGAACAAATGTTCTGTATAATGATATTTGTGATTTTGTCGCTTTATGCGGGAAAAGCACGAAAACTGAATAATAGTGTCAACATATTTGCGGGCTTTGCGCCCGACAATGCCTGCGGTGAGCTAACGAAATCGCCGCGTACGTTCCTTCACCTTCGGATCACAGGCGGATCATTTTCAGGAATTCGGCGCGCTTTTTCACCGATGTGCCCGTGATGCCTTCGTCCGCAAAAATCCCTGCCATCGTCCATTCGGGGTTGGTCATGATTTTTTCGGTATAATACGCCTTCTGCGCCTCGTAGCTGGTGAGCTGTTCCTCCTGATCGGTGGAGACCCTACAGTATGCTGCGACGCGAAGCTGGCGGGTAATGGCTTTGCTCTGAGCCGCCAGCGGGTTGGCGGGAATGACGATGATCTGCATCTCTTGCGGCTGTATGACGTTTTATGCTGTCAGCATGGCGGGGTTCTCCTTTCCGACTTGTTGAGGTACTGCCCGTTTTTCAGCTTCAGGGATACCGTCCCGTCCGGCTGGACGATGACCGCGTCCACGGCGTATTCGAACAGTTCCGCATCGAATTCCGCCGAGAGTTCTCGGCTTTCAAACATTGCCCGAAGCTCCCGCGCCATTTTGGGCAGGAGACCGTCGGGACAGATTCCGTATTGTGCCGCCGCGCGGGCCATGATCAGGATTTTGACGTATTCCTCATCGCAGTCCGTTTTGTCCAGCTCCCGGTTGATCTCATTGGCCAGCCTTGTGACTTCGATATCGCGGGGGCGGAGCTCTATGGGCGGGATTTCGATGATCGCGGGGTTTTGTATGGCGAGGTTCAGCAGGTCGGTGGCCTGTCCGATCAACAGGGCGTCGGTAATCTGCGGACTGAAATCACAGCCATCACCCTCGCAATACCATTTTTCTTTGACTATTTTTTTCGTGTGGCGTTTTAAGCCACTGCCGCATATGGCACATACCGCTGATTTCCGCATCGTTTTAACCGATGCCGGCTCGGTCGCGGGACGGTTTTTTTCACCTCTGATATTTCCTGCAAGCAGATAGGTTTCTTTGCTGATTATTGCAGGATATTTGTCTGTACCGAGATACCGTCTGTTTTCAAGAATCCGCTTGACCATATGCTTGTTCCACTCTGGCTTCCCCTTATGGTACAGCTCCACGATGAGCTTCCTGTCCGGACCGTCGAGCATTTTAACGCACCGGAGCATCCTGGCGATCATCTCGTTTAATATGATCGCGTCCTCCATGGAGTCCTCGGTAGTGGCGATTATGTATTCCACGGAAATGCCTTTCTCGGCGCAGCCTTCCAGGGAGATGTTATTTTCCTCCGCCAGCTTGTCCAGGTATTTTTCCCTGTCCCGGCAGCGGTAATAGGCTTTATAGACCTCCTGGGTCACGGGGATGCGCTTTTTCCCGACCAGCAGTGTATATTCTGTGTCATGATTATCCATGAGCTTGTCCTCCATTTCACGATTCTTGAAATCCGAAAATGAAGAACAGGCGGCGGGGAACGGCACCGGGGCGGATATGAACGGATAAGGAGGCCGGAAAACGCAAAAGCGTTTTCATCCTCCCTCGAAAGTCGAACTACCCGTTTTTTTGTCGAAAATAAAAAGTCAGTACTTTGCCCGTTCAGACAAAACGCTGACTTTTTGTAATATTGAAGTTGAGGATGGTCGTATGTACGAAGTGCTCCGTCTTTATTTCAGCCTCCAAATGGAGTAGAAACAGATAATCATAAATCCCCCTTTCGCCAGGAGCACGGCGAAAGCCTTCTATGATACCCTGAAATCATCCGTCAAAAGCCAGAAAGACCGCAAAAGCCCGCCCTCTGGGAAAAGGGTAGGCTTTGCTTGACTTTTGGCAGCCAGGCTATCATAGCGCGAGAAGCGCCTTAGATCCTATGGCTTTGCGTCCCCATCTTTTGATGGGTTTGCCCTTGGCTCTATTCTGTTTTGTAATATTCCTCTTGACCCAGCCAATTTGTGAAACGCCTGTGCTGTAGAAGAAATACTTCATGGCCTCAATGGTCTGCCAGCCGGCGAAGACCATACGATAGGAACGTGCGTAGTGCTTTCGAGCAATATCATATTTATCATCCTATCGTTGTGTCGAATCTCGCATTGACCGAGCCTTCCACCGACACCAGCCACAAATCGAGGCTGTAGGACACCTTGCAGGAGCACTCGAGATCCCAAGCGGTGTACGGAGACGCAGCCGCCAGATTTCCGCGCGCATCCAGATAGAAGCTGATGATGTCGAAGCGTTTCCCAGCCGCCCGGATTCCTCCGTTGATGCCGCCCTTGAGATACAGCTCAAGCGCGATCCTGTCGGCGTCGGGACCGTCAAAGTAATAGGCCCCGTCAGCACCTGCGTAGATATATCCGCGCAAATAAACGATGGCAATGTTGATGTCCTTTTCAAGACCGAACTCAAACTTTGCCCGAACCATGGATGCGCTGTCTTCATCGATGCGGTAAGCCAGCCCTGCGCCCACATGAACAGGGATGGGGCCAAGCTGGAAGTTTGTAACCAGCGTTTCGGGATACCCGATCTGGACTCCGAACAGCCGGGGGCTGTACTCAAAGCCCAAACTTCCGCTGAAATCGAACAGTACGAGGTTCATTTTTTCAAAGGTCAGGTTGAAGGAGAAGTAGCGTTCAGGATGCCTGTACTGGATAACCGCCTTACCGATATATCGGGACGGGTTGCCGTTGACGATGGACTTGATATCGAGCGGCATATATACTTCTCCGCTTGCCGCGACCTTCGGACCAGGTTCAAAACCGAAATACAAGTCCTTGATCGTACACAGCTTGATAACGGTCATCTCGCCTTTGATTCCACCGGAGAATTTGCCGCCGCCCACCTGTAGGTTCTTGATGTAGGCTCCCATGGCTCCGGCATTGTCGGGGAAGGCCAGCCTTCCCTCTGCATCCTTCTCAACCACCATGTTCTGGGCTACCAGTCCGGTGAAGTTCCTGATGTTTCCGCCGCCGAAGTTGATGGGGTTTCCACCCAAAGGCGTAAGCCCTACGGCGAAGTAGAATTTGTCACCGGATTTACCAAAGCGGGCATAGTGGGTCACCGGCAGGTCTTCCAGGCTCTGTCCCAGGAAGTTGAGGGTCAGCTCATCGGTTTCAAACTCCACAAGGCTGCCGCCCGTGTTTTGGTTTTTCTTGGGCCTCAACACACCCACGACATCTACGCAGCCGTCGAAGGAGTTGTTCAGCACCGACACGGAAGCATCATGGATAACAGTAGGAGTGTCCCGCCTGTCGGCGCACTTGATGACCAGCGAGTCGGTTGACTCGTCCGACAGCGCGATCGTGTTGGAAAGCTGTGTCGCGCCGCGCAGCGTCAGCTCCACCCAGTCGGACTTGTGCTTGTTTCGTTCACCGATACTGTTCATCGGCGGCGGGGCGGTATATTTGATGTCAAATCCCCGCACCTCCATCGGGAAGCCCTCAAAGTTGATGTTCACCGGCTTGTCGAGCGGCACGGAGGCATATCTGTTTGTGCCGTCCTGTGTACGGATTTTCTCCAAATCGGACGGAACGATCATATTGCTGAAGGTGAGCGCTTCCTCGGCGCCTATCTCAAAGCCCTCGGTTCCCGGCAGAGGCAGGATGAGCTGCCCACTGATTTTCAGACCCTCCGGCTCAAAGAAGCCGCCGCTTATGTGGACGTCAACATCCTTCGCCAGACCGTCCTCCAGCTCTGTCGGTGCTGCCGAGCAGATGAATTTTCCTTTCTCGTCTGTAAACAGCTTCGCTTCGATCCATTCACGGTGGAATAGATCGATCCTGACATTTGCGTTGATCTCAAGGTTGACGCGGTTGGCATACATATCCAGAAGGCAGTCCTTGACGCGCACCTCCTTGAAGCCGCCTAGGTTATCACCGAACTGAGCCGGCACGCCCTGCGGATCGTTGCTGTACATATAGGTCTGATAGCTGAAGCCGTTCAGGTCATAGATCATCTCGCCCGTTGCCAGTGTAAATTCAATGCTTCCGCCGCCTTTCTGCTGGATGTAGGCGGACGGCAGTTCCAGTTTGCCGCCGTTTATCACAATGCCGACCCAGAACGGCAGTTGGGTCTCCTTCGGCGTCAGGATTTCTTCTGCGCCGCTTTGCGCCTGCGCCTGTCCCGGAAGGAAAGCATCCCGGTTCAGGTCAACCGACACGGATGTGGGAGAGACGATCACGGCCTGCGCACGCTGAGTATAATAAAAACCGTCCTGATTGTATCCGCTTTCTCCAACATTGCGGTTTGTCACCCTCACCGGGTCCATGGAGGACGTTTCCACCACAAAGCCCTCGCCGTTCCAGTTCTTAAGGTCGATCGGGATGGATGCGCATTTATCCTGAAGCTCAAAGGAATTGGGAAGGATGAGCAGACTGTTTTGCTGCACGGCTTCGCCGTAGTGTACCAGCGTGTCGCCCATTGCAACCATCAGCCCTTCCGTGAGCTCGCCGTTTCCGGACGCAAGCTCGTCCATCTCGTTGTGGGCGGGATGTCCGCCCGCGTAAACCGCCGGTACGAGGGAGCCTCCAGCGGTAGCCTTTTCAAAGGGCAGAACCAGCTTGCCAACCAGCCGCCCGCCCGGCTTGACCTCGCCGTGTGCATACTCAAGGACGGCGCTCTCCACGCGCAGCCCTGCGCCACCCGGCACCAGCAGCTGCAAGCATTGCTCCTCTCTGGCAGCGAAAACGCCGTTCAACCTGCCTTGCAGGTCAAAGCTCATCGTGCTTCGGGTGAATTTCAGTCCTTCGTTGTTCAGCGTTTCAAGATGGAACTTCATGGACGCTCCGTCTGCCGACATGGATAGCAGCCGCTTGTCCCATTGCTTCGTGGGCTGGAGATGGATGGTCACATGGTTCAGCTCTTTGATTATGAGCTGCTGATAGCGGAACTGTGGCAGCCCTTCGGTGGCTTCAATGCTTCCATACTCCAGCTTTGCGTTTTCAAATTCGAAAACGTACAGGCTGCCCGCCAGATTCTGCCCTTCAACGGTGCTTTTCACAAAGCCGCTGACCTGCGCCTTGCGGATCTCTGGTGTCATATTGAGGCTCATCAGCGTCAGACCGATGTTTTTTAGCTCGACCGGCTCCTTCAGGTAGACCGTCCCGCTGCTCAGAAGATTGAAGGACGCGCCGCCGCCGTCATCGAAAACGGCGTTGCTGATGTAGACGCTGATGGGCGTATCGTAGCCGATGTCCAGATCCGCCGTACCCGCATAGGCGGTGGTGTACGGGACCCTTCTCAGCTTCACGTTTGTCATGTCAAAGCCCATGCACTTCATTTGATCGGTTTCATAGTCGTAAGCCTGCGTGAACTGTGTCAGCGGCACGGCGTCTACCTGCCTGGACGACGGGCGGTAAGACTGCGTGACCGTGTTTACTGCCGCATGGACAAGCTGGGCGATTCCGGCGTCGCCCGTTCCTGCTACTGCGGGGTTCACCGGCGGCACCGAAATACCGGGCTGGATCAGCATGAACTGGGACATTACCGTAAGATAAACTACCCGTTCATCCGACCCGGCGGCGTTGCTGACCCGGACGATGAAGCTGTGGGTGCCGGTCTTGATGCTCCCGCTGATTGTCAGCAGACCAGCATCATCAATGCTTGCCTCGTCGGGGAGAGTATTGATGCGCGGAGAACTCGAGTCCAGCGACCACACAAGGGGTTCTGTGCCCGTCGCCGAAAGCTGTACGGTTAGATCGCCGGATGCGGACATCATTTTGAAGTTGTACTCGTCCTCCCGCGCGGCGAGCTTCGGCGGCGTCACCGGCTTGGTCGAGACTGTCAGCGTAAAGGAAGCCGAATGCTGGCCGGCGGCATTTTCCGCCGTGGCCGTGACACGATAGCTGCCGATTGCGAGAGTCGGTTCGGCTTTAACCAGATGTGTGCCCGGATCGACCGAAAAGCCCGATACGGGAGCGCCCTTTGCGTTCACCGCCGTTACCGTGACGGCAATGGGTTCTGTGCCGGAAAGCTCGTACACCGTATTGAACTCCTGCCCGTAGGTAGAGGTAAAGCTGCTGCCGTCAAAGGCAATCCGGGGTGCATCGCCCACAGGCTTGGCCGAGACCATCAGCATGAAGGAATCCGAGTCCTCCCCGGCCGCATTTCTAGCTGTGACCGTGACCTGATAGGTGCCGGCCTTCAGCCCCGGCGCGGCGATCACCCTGCGGGCGGCTTCGTCCACGGAGAAGCCTCCTGTTTCGGAGCCGCCCGAATCGGTGACCCTGACCATGACGGTGATGGGCTCCGTGCCGGCAAGCTCGTAGGCCGCCGTAAATTCCTCGCCCTCTGTAACGGTGAAGCTGCTGTCCTGAATGTTGATTTCGGGCGGGGTGAGTCCGGGGATCACCGTTACCATGCCGGGGACATAGACGGTGAGCCTTACGCATATCGGCTCGGAAAACTCCGACAGATACCCGCCGGTGTCGAGAACCTTGACCCTATACCAGTTAAAGGCATAGGGATCGGCGGCCTCGTCAACCCACCGGTTGTCAAAGAGCAGGGGGCTTGCCTGATAGTAGGTTCCGTCCTTCGTGTCCGAACGGTAGACGATGTAGCCCACCGTATCCTCAAGGCACTGTTCGGTGGTAAGCGGAGCCATTTTCGGCAGATTCCAGGTGAGGCTCGGCTTTTTGTTCCCGTCGATTTCGCCCGCAAGCCCGTCGATGGGGTCAAACGGACGGTTCCGGCGCGGCGTCGCCTCCACAGGCTCGGCACGGGAGGAGCCGAGATTGTCGTCGTTCCACGCCTGAACAGTGTACAAGTAGGTTATGCCGTACCGGGCAGTCGAATCGGTGAAGGACAGGGGCTTCAGCAGGTCGAGCGCGCCGGTTTCCTCCACGGTATCATAGTCCGAGGGAAGCTCGCCGATCTTGACCCATTCCACTCTGTTCATCATGCTGATGCTGAGATCGCTGTAATCCGCCAGCGCAAGGGGGCCGTATTTCTCAAGGATCCGGTTGTAGGCGCCCCGCAGCTTATCATCGTCGATGGCGGAAAGATTGTTAATGACCGAGCCGGCGTTAAAACCGGTGAGGGTTTTCAGCCTGCTGATCGGATTGATGGTCACAGGCTGCGATGTCTGCGTAAACCTTCTCAACAGGCTGGTGAGGTAAACATCCTCCTGCGCCGGAGACGAGAACAAAACCGCGTGCAGCTCCTTGTCCGTGTTCAGCAGCTCATGCAGCTCCACCTGTCCCGGCCTTGGGATTGCCGCACGGTAGATCTCATACCGGTCGCAGTGGGTGACCGCCGAGAACTGCACCTTCACTCCGTCCTTGGTCTGAAGCGGCAGCAGAAGGTTGGGCGTCTGAGGCGGCTTGGTGGCGGGTACGCGGAAGCGCCGCACCGCTCCGGCTGCCGATTCGACGCCCCATGGGGACACCGACGTGACCCTGTAGTAGTAATAGTGCGCAAACGACTGATCCACGCGCTCGGTATATTTGGGGTGGCTCAGCCGGTCGCCGACCATCGTCCATTCCAGCGTGCTTTCGTCAACCGGATTTTTGAACGATGGAACCTCGCTGCGGTAAACCCGGTAATACTCCACCTGCGGGTCTTCCGGCGCGGGCCAGTCTACATAGACGTAGCCGCCCTCCGGCGCGTCCAGAAACTCGGGGACAAAGCTGATTCGTTCCAACCCAGCCTGTGTGGTTCCGAGAAAATGGGAACTGATGCCGCCCTGCTCCGAATCGGCTGCGCCTTCCGGCTCAAGGCAGACAAGAAACACCGACAGGCTGCCGGGAGAGGCGTTTATGCCCCCGACGAGCAACTGGTTCTGCGTCAGCGCCGTTTCGTTGACCCGTTCCCACCTGCCCATCCGAAGGAGCTCGTCACGGGACATCCTCTGCATTTCCTCAACGGATGTTGTCTGGAACAGGGGACGATACACAACGTAGCCGCCCAACCCGTCGCCGCTGTATGCCGGCCATTTCAGCCGCGCCGTGCCGTCGGGATAAACATCCTCGCCCCGCACGCCCAGGAAGATATGGAGATACCTGTCCTGCGGGAGGTTGTCGTAGCCAATGTCAATGATCGAAGGGCACCGCAGGGCAATGGAAGCATACGATGCGGAACCAGCGCTTGGGAAGAATCTTCCTATGGTGATTCCATTCGCAAGGGCGCTTTGTACGGTTTCCATCACAGCGCCCTCCGGGGCGGGCCGCTGCGGGAGGCCGGATCTCTCCGGCAACTCGTCATAGGTGACAAGTCCACTATGGATGAGTCCCGGCGGATTCACGGAAAGGTCGCTCAGAATCCGGGGGTGCATTGCGATAAACAGCTCATTGGGATTCTTCGGCGCTGCATCCGTAGGCACAGCCATTGACACCGCCTGCGACCAGGCGCTCTCGTTGTTCCACGAATCCCACGCGGAGATCCAGTATTTGTAGGTGCAGCCCTCCTCGATGTCGGCATCAAAGTAGATCAGATCCGGCTGCGAGGGCACTGCGGCTTTTAGCTGCGCATGCTTCGCCCATCTGAAAAATCCTATCCATGTCGAGGATGCCGCATACAGCTCCCGGCGCATATCTTCTTCCGACATGAGTTCATAGCGCGACGGGTCAACAAATCCCGACCGACCTTCGCCGGAAGCGTCAGCCTTCGGATTGTCGTATCTCAGATTAGCGATTGCCTCGGGCGGGCCGAAGCCCTCCGCACCGACAGCGGTTGCACGGTAGATGGTAAACCGCACTGTGTCCGGCGAATCGGTAAACACCGGCAGAACAATCCCTCGCTTGCCCGGGTTGAGACCGCTGGCGATTTGAACGGCGGACAACATCTGCGAATCGCCGGCAGAATCTTTTCCACGCTTCCCGGCGTGGGTGATGCCGGGCGTTATGGCGGAAGGGGCGTTGGGAGGCGTCACCTTTTCCACCCGCAGGCTTAAAACCTCCGAATACTCGCTCCTGCGTCCAAAGATGTCAATGGAATAGATGCGGTACTCGGCTGTGCGCCCGTTTTCCACCGCATCCTCAAAAAACACGGGCGACTCGAAATAAACGTCGGTTTCATCGAGGATATAGGAGATCGCAACAGGCTCTTCGGTGATTTGAATAAATTCGCTTTCACCGTTGAGCTTTCGCTCGATATGGTATCCGCTCAATATGCTTCTCTCTTGCTCGGTTTCAGCCTGCTGCCAGCGCAGCGGCACTTTCCCGTCTATGCCATAGCCAAGGAGGGACTGAGGTTTGGAAAGGGTGATCTCCGCACCTTTTGTGACGGACAGCATCGTTCTCCCGCCATTGGACGATTCGATGATGTATGTGATCTCCGTGCCGTCGGGTAGGCTGAGTTCCTCTATGTTGTCGCGGATCAGAAAGCCTGCCGCCTCGGCAAACTCGTCGTCCACAAAACTAAGGGTCGCAAGCTGCTGCCGTGCGCCAAGCAGTTTTTCCGCCAGCTCCAGCTTTTCTTCGCTCCCAAGCGAATCGATGCCTGTGGGCAGCTCAGCCGGTTGGACCGTGTATTTCTTCCAGAGGGAGGACGCGACCGCCCCACTGGTAAGCTGTCCGTTTTCCTGCCTGCCAAGCACATGGATGGTCTGTCCGAGCAGGATATCCGTCTCGGGAATCCGCTGCTCGAAGTTCGCGGGGATGGTGATGAGAGCCTTCTGCATCTCCAGAAAATCCAGCTCACCGCTTACACGCGGCTTGGACGAAAGCGTATCGGTTCGGTACGCTAGGGCGCGGAACTCCTCGGCGCTCATGCCGAGCATGGTCAGTTTTTCCGGGGTCAGCTGCGCCTGATGGTACAGCTCCTGGATCATATTGATCTCTTTCCCGTTTTCATCCACGGAAGTCGCGCCGTCCACCTCGATGGCTCCGGCCAAACCAAGCGTCGGCGACGCGAGCTGTTCGGCGATCAGTTCTTTTTGACCGTTTACCACCCGGTAGAGCTGATAGCCCTGCTCCGGCAGCCAATCTCCTGACGGAACCATGTGGACGAGAACCTCGTTTGGGGACTGCCAGACGCCTTTCATGTTCATTGTGGCGGGGAAGGCTACAAGCTCCCCGTATTCCTTCGGCGCAAGCAGCCGCCATGTCGTGTCTTTCAGCTTAGAAACGAGCGCGGTCTGCTCCGACAACACCTGCGGCGACACCGCCAAGGCCCCGCCTGTCTGCACGGCGGCCGCATTTGCGGAACCGCCCGGCAGCGCCATCGGAGTGGAGGCGTCCGGCGCATTGTCCGCTCCATTCTGACCGCTTACCGCCCCGGCAGGCTCTGACCCCTGTTCAAGCCACCCGGACAACTGCTCATCGAGGCTACGCAGATTGTTCAGCGCAAGGCGCGAATCAACAATATCCGTCAGCGTCTGGGCGCTCAGCAATTCCTCTGCGATGGATGGGTTCCGAAGCAGCGTATCGACGCTTGGCGCGTCGCTTTGCAGAAGTTCCTCCAGCGTTTGCGGCTCCTGTGGATCGGTTTCAGCAAGGAGATACGCCCGGTCGGGCAGATAAGAAAACCTCTCTTCAAACACGCCGCAGCCCCAAAGGAGCACCGCCGTAACGATCAGCAGAGCAGGAACCGTGACAAGCAGAGAACGCAGGGTATGGGTCTTAAACTGCGTGCGAACCCAAAGAAATGCTTTTTTCAGTGATTTCATGCGCTTCACCCCCTGTCATTGGCTGTTTTCGGAATAGACGATTTCGTCTATATCCCCGATCAGGCGTTCAAGCCCTCCATCCCGCAGGTTTTCCCTTTTCTCCTCACGTTTTTCTGGAGTCCCGACGCCGCCGTTTCCGTATGCCTTGAAGATCAGATCCTTGATTTTGCCGGTAACATTTGCGTAGGCGACATCCTCATCAGCGGCAGTGGCTTCCTCCGCATGGTGAATGGAGGCGTGCGCCTGAAGATTCGTCCATGCAATATCAATCGTCTGTCCGATCTCCTGATATTTCTCATCGGTATATTCCGCAAGGATATCCTCACGCATGACCGCCTTGGTCTGCTCCCACAACTCAGCGACATGATCCGTATAGGTGCCTTCACGAGTATCGTTGATGTCAAAGGAAATGCGCTGATCTGCTTCAGACGGACTGCCGCCATCTGAATGCGAGCTGGCTTCAGCAGGTTTGGGCGACACGTCGCTGCCGCTTGTCGATTTGCTTTGACCGCAGGCTGCGAGTGTGAACGCTATAAGTAGTGTAATTAGAATGATTGTTAAGCGTGACATATGAATTCCTCCGTTCAGTGCTTATCTATAGGTTTGCTCAAATCGGATAAACAAAGATCCCTGAAAGGTCAGGTTTCCCCAGTCACCCGCCCGAAGGTCGTTGTAGACCCATTCGGGTACCACATAGTTAATCGAGTTGCCGTTCACAAATTGAAAGGTAATAGTGCTGTTTTCATTTTTCGCAGCAACAAGCACATTTTTCGCCGTCTGCTCGGACAGGACGTGCTGCGCGAACTTGTTTTTGGCGCCCCTCAGAGATTTGACAATAGCGAAAATGATCATCGCGAAAAGCAGCAGCATACCCGCAAACACAAGGTATAACGCAGAACCCCCTAATTTAAGCGGCTTTACGCCGATCATCGACAGCACAGAACCGATAGTAAAGGCAATCCCGATGCATATCGGAGTGATATGGCCCGCCGCTACCGGCTCGCCGACCAGAATCTGCTCGGGCCTCTGCGGGTCGTAACGAATTTGCAATACTGTTCCGACGGGATGCTTGACCGCCACTGCGCCCGAGCCACGTGTCTTTACCGGCCCGCAGTCAGTCCGGTATTCAAAAACCGGATGATACTGCATACGGCTCTTGTTTTTACCAGCCCTACTCGTCCTATGTATGTCAACCACGGTGGTGCTGACAAGAATACCCTTCTTTTTTATCCGCATATTCCTGAGAATGTTGGCAGCCGCCGATACAATCAGCAATATTCCGAAAGATAAAAAGATAATCTCAAAAAGTATTTACAATGACCCCCAAATACATTATGCGTTGTCCCCTGACAAAAGGATTTGAATACCCAATAGAATTATTTTCGAATACTCCATGTCGTCGTTGCGCTCTATTTATCTTTGTGCTGTCGGAATTCGAAATATTGTAGTACGAGTTCTGTTTTGGTGTTGACATTCAATTTTCTGTATATTTTTTTGATAAAATAGTTTGCGCCCGAAACACTGATGGACGCGTTCAAAGCAATTTCTTTTGCTTTCATGCCTTCGAGAAGCCTATAAAAGACTTGTTTTTCGCGCGGCGTTAATTCCATAATAGAGTCAACCCTACGCTGGTAACAGTTATTCGCCGCCATAAATAACACCCCCATTCCTTTCTAATCTTACAGAAGGAAAAACAAATTTGATAGCTATCAATTTTGATAGCTATCAATTATGATAGGTAGGCATAAAAACAGCCTCGAGCAAGCTCAAGGCTGTTTTTATTAACATTGGTTCTCTTGCGGCATCATCTCGGACTGGTCTTATGGCTTGGAAGATATAGTATAAGAAGCAAACCGGGCAAACAGTTCCGAACGATTGCCAATGTTAAGTTTTTTATAGAGGTTTTTAATGTGGAAATTGGCAGTGCTAATCGTGATCTCCAATTTTGTTGCAATCTCTTTTGCGGATTGGCCCTGTAAAAGCAACGAGGCAACTTCTTTTTCGCGCGGTGACAGACCCAGGCCTTCCAGCATACACGATTGCTCGATCTTCTGCCCGGCCTCAGCCATGTCCACCCCGTAAAAATCATCAGACCATTCAGCAAAAAACAGATGTTTGGAGTAGGCGGGAGACATCAGTATAAACAGAATAAACACGGTCACGGAAGTCAGCGTTGCCGCCAGCGGCAGCAGCGTGGGTGCATAAGTAGCGAAAATTCCCGGGATTACATAGGAAAGCATGCTGACCGGCAGGATCGTGACAAGGCTCAGCTTGAAAATGCGAAAATCGCCATGCTTCTTAAAAACACAGCCTAGAAGGTAATAAGCCGCAATGTACCCCATCTGTTCGAACCCGTGTAGGAAGCGGGCGAAGCTTCGTAAAGCGGAACCCTCCGGCATAAAATACAGCATATAGGTACCGATTTCCGCGAGAAAGAACAGGTTGCACATGTTCCAGATACTGCGTTTGGTGATAAGCTGCAACGCAACCGCAAGGCAAACCACCAATATGCCGACCGCTCCGTTTGCAACCATGGCATTGGGCATAGATGCCCCAGGCAGGTAGGTATAAAATATTTCAACGAAGTAATGGGCAACAAAGAAATAAAGCGTAAGTATAAGGGGGGTATTCAGTGTTGCTTTTGGTTTGTTTTCGACAACGGTAAAATCGCTTGTTTTATATAGGAAAAGGCAGATGCAACTACCCGCCACAAGCGCCGTTAAATAGGTCTTATCGAAAAAGCCGGATAGGAGGGACAGGCCGGAATCGATCTGATGGAGCGCAAAAAAAGTAGAAATCATTGCCGCGCCAAGCAGTCGTTCAGTATTGTTCAGAGCGAAGATGTAGGCAAACGCCGAGCAGGCTGCACAGCCTCCCAAAAAGAACATGAACAGGATAGCCAGCAGCAGGCTAAGCCGACTTTCGCCCATCGCAATCCAAGGGATATAGGCAGCCGCCGTAACGATTGCGAATATATGGGAAACTTTTGCCATATTTTTTACATTCGAAAACGCAAACAACGCCCCCGCGCCGATACAATACGCGCTTCCCATCAGCGTCATAGCGTCCAACCCAAAAAGTCGAATTGAATCGCTGAATAATGCGCCCTGCATATTCGCGAAAACAGGCGCTAAGGGAAAAATTAGCATATATTTCAGATGATCCAAGCGCACATTGCGAATGTTGATGTTATCTTTTGAACGAAATAGTGTAAAAAAAGAAATAGGAATGTTTTTTTTCATAGTCTGCTCCATACTTGTTATATCGTCATTCTTTTCGGTTCGCCGAAATGATTGTAGCCGCATAGTGTTCGCCTTTAATTAGGGCGTGTTGACACTAATTTAACTATATAACGATAATTGCAAAATAGATGTAGGTCAGCAGCATTTCGTCGCGTTTGTCATAGCGTGTAAAAATCCGCCCAAACTCCTTAATTCTGCGAAAAAACCGCTCAATAACATTACGCTTTTTGTATAATTGCTTATTGAAGTGTTATACTTTAAATAGAG
>LSQX01102968.1_pt3 | contig 20572 bp, 15 predicted proteins | sample 654561 | NCBI WGS metagenome assembly LSQX01 (sample SAMN04489861, study PRJNA283612) | anaerobic digester metagenome | isolation source: 4 biogas reactors fed with cattle manure at either 37C or 55C with and... | place: Denmark: Kongens Lyngby | collected 2014 | reverse complement strand
ACAATAATAAAAAACTTTGGGCAAATAAATATAAAAAAACCTATAGCTATCTAATTGTGATAGGTATGTAATTGTGAAAATCTCCAAGCCTATAATGGACAGCTAAAGGTCAATAACTGTAAAAAGCAAAAAGCCCATATTAGAAAAGGGTCTTAGAAAATCTAAGACCCCTCTTGTGCTTTATCCTCTTAGGCCCTGCCAATTTGATCTAGCAGTAAGCCATTGTTTAAAATATCGTCCTCTAGTTCCTTTGCCCTTTTTGGCTCTGAGAAGAAGAAACCCTGCAATAAGTCACAACCCTGAGATGATAGGAACTCATACTGATGGTAGGTTTCAACCCCTTCTGCTACTACCTTAAGCTTTAGCATATGGGCCAGTATAATAATTGCCCCGGTTATAGTCCTTTCCTTGTCAAGGTCAATATCATCTATAAAGGACTTGTCTACCTTTAGGGTGTTTATAGGTAGGTGCTTGAGATAGGAGAAGGATGAGTATCCAATACCAAAGTCATCTAGGGAGACTCCAACGCCTATTTGGCTCAGGTCCTCAAGGATTTCCTTTAATGTATCGATATACTTCATAAATTCGGATTCTGTTACTTCTAGGGTTAGGTGCTTGGCATCTAAACCTGTTTTCTCCAAGGTTTTTTTGATGGTTTTTACAAAATCCCTTCCTTGTAGCTGGCGTATAGAAATATTTACTGAGATCTTAAAGGGCCCATAACCCTTGTCCTGCCATTCCTTGTTCTGCCTGCATGCTTCGTATAAAATCCATTCTCCTAGCGGGACTATTAGCCCTGTTTCCTCTGCTAGGGGTATAAAATCTGCTGGCATTACAACACCCTTTATGGGGTGATCCCATCTAAGGAGTGCCTCTACACACTCTATCTCCCCGGTCTTTGGAGATATGATAGGCTGATAGGTAAGGAAAAACTCCTCGTCTTCTATAGCTTGACGTAGGCTCTTTACCATATTTATCTTTTTAATAATCTGCCTATTCATTTTTTCCTTAAAGAGCAAATACTTGCCCTTGCCTTCTGATTTGCCATAGTTCATAGCCAGGTCTGCCATTTGTAGCAATATCTCTGCTGAATCTCCATGGTCTGGATAAATAACTCCACCCATTGAGGCCATGATATAGAGGTCCTGTTCCTTTATATTAAAGGGTTCGCTTAAGTGGCTATAAATTGTGTTGGCAAATTCCTCTAGGGCCTCTGGGCTAGATGCGTCTTTAAATAAGACAATAAATTGGTCACCACCATGTCTATAACTAGTACCATTGTTGGCCTCTGCTACAGATACTAAAATCTCTGCTACGTGCTTTAATAATAGGTCGCCAGTTGTATGGCCCATAGTATCATTTGTATCCTTAAAGTTGTCTAAGTCTATAGTGAGAATAGAAAATGACTGGTCACTTTGTCCAGTATCCTCTATAAGTTTGTCCACATCATGGATAAATCTAGTCCGGTTTGGTAGACCCGTCAAGGTGTCATTGTATGCCATGTAGCGTGTACGGCTTAAAAGCTCCTTGATTGATGTTTGCATACTGTCAATTCCCCGGGACAAGACACCTAGCTCATCCTGTCTCTTTAGGCATTCCTCTGGCAGTCTGCTTTCAAAGTTTTCCTTGGATATCTCGCCTAAGTGGTCTACTGCTAAAGATAGGGGTTTTGTAATAACATTTGATAAAACATCTATAATTACAATAATAGCTATTAGTATAGAAATTAGCATAATAACAAGCTTTATTAAGAGTACATTAGCTCTGATTAAAAGGTCAGCCTCGGAAATGCTTGAAGCCAGGGACCAGCCTGGAGTCCCGGGTATGGGGCTATAGGCCATGGAAATCCTTTCTTGGTCTGGGCTAATATAAAAGTCTAGGCCTGACTGGCCATCTATCATTTTTTGCCCAATCATGTCTAGCCTGCTGTAGTCATGCTCTGCTGACTTGAGCAGGTTAAAGGATAACCTTTTGTATATGTCCTTGTGGGCAAGCACATTGCCTTTGTCATCTATAATCCATCCATACCTGCCATCCTCTGACTTTAGGCCACTTACGACCTCACTTAACTTGTCAAGGCTAATGGTAGCTGCTATTACACCCTTAACATTATTACTATTATCCCTTACTGCATGGGCTACAACAAATATTTCATTTCCTTGGGAGGTTGATATTAATGGACTTGTTATGATTAGGTCTTCTTGACCTGACATTATAGTCTGGAAATACTCTCTGCTTGATATAGAACCTATATGACCATCACCGGAATAGTAATTGCCTCTGTTATCTGCATAAAATAAAAGCTGAATATCTGGGGACTCATCTATAGCCTTTAGATAGGCCTGTATATCGCTTAGGCTACCTTCCTTAATTACAGGTAGATTTGCTAAAAGGGTAATACTGTCTTTATGGGAATTGATCCAGCCCCCTATCTCCCTTGACCCACTTACTACCGCCTGCATTATTGTATCCTCAATAAGGGGGACAATAGTACTCCTTATAAGGCCAGACATGGCAAAACCCAGTAATATTAAAAGAATCACTATAACGGTTCCGAACCATACAAGCATTTTGCTTTTGATAGTCTTCATTGTCTTCTCCATTTCAGCAAATAGTACAAACTACCCTGACTTTCTTATTCGACAAGTTCTATTTGTATTCCTCTAAAAACGACAATTTTATTTTATAAAACAAAGATAAAAAGGACAGCCATACAATAAGTTTGACTGTCCTTGGATTTAATGCTTGTTTATCTTTAATTACTGTGCGTCAACCTTGGAGATGTAATCGATAAGGTCAACTACCTTGTTGGAATAACCCCACTCGTTGTCATACCAGGCAACAAGCTTGACAAAGTTGTCGTTTAGGGAAATACCTGCGCTTGCGTCAAAGATACAGGTCCTAGAGTCAGATATAAAGTCTGTTGAAACAACTGCATCCTCGGTATAGCCTAGGATACCCTTTAATTCGTTCTCGGAAGCTTTCTTAACGGCTGCCTTTATATCCTCATAGCTAGCTGCCTTTTTCAGACGGCAGGTTAAGTCTACAACGGATACGTTTACAGTAGGTACTCTAAAGGACATACCAGTTAACTTGCCGTTTAGCTCAGGTATAACCTTGCCAACAGCCTTGGCTGCTCCTGTAGAGGATGGGATTATGTTTGCAGAAGCTGCACGGCCACCTCTCCAGTCCTTTTTGGATGGACCGTCAACTGTCTTTTGTGTAGCTGTCATTGCATGTACTGTGGTCATTAAGCCTTCCTCTAGGCCAAAATTATCATTTATAACCTTTGCAAGAGGTGCTAGGCAGTTTGTTGTGCAGGATGCGTTGGATATAACGTTCATATCCTTTGTGTATTCTGTGTTGTTAACACCCATAACAAACATTGGAGCATCCTTGGAAGGAGCAGAAATAACAACTTTCTTGGCACCACCCTTGAAGTGGGCTGAGGCTGCCTCTGTGCTAGTAAATACGCCTGTAGACTCTACTATGTACTCAGCACCGCACTCGCTCCATGGAATCTCATCTGGGTTCATGCAAGCATAAACGCTAACAGCATTGCCATTAACAACGAGCTTGTCATCCTTTATCTCAATTTCACCTGTAAACTGACCGTGAACTGAATCATATTTGAGCATGTAAGCCATGTAGTCCAGATCAATAAAAGGATCATTAATGCCTACTACCTCAATATTTGGGTTGTCTAGTGATGCTCTGAAAACTAAGCGGCCAATACGGCCAAAACCATTAATACCAACTTTAACCTTCATTGCTTTTCCTCCTATTACATTAATATCATGCTTTATTTTATAACACTTTTCCTTGGTTGACAAGCTTCTAAGATGAAATTGTTAATTTTATAACGTATTTTTTATCCTGGCTAGCTCTTAACTAGCATGCTAGGTCAAATCTCATCCTATTTACTTGAGCCTTTACTTTTGCTCTTGTTCTTTTGGTTCTTAAGGCCCTTTAGAACCTCTTTTTCCTCTACTGTTAATATCTTTGACATATTCATAAGGATTATGAGCTGGTCTCCATCTTTTATTACACCTGTCAGATAGTCCTTGCCTATCTTGGTCATCTTTGGCACCTTGTCGATAGTGTCTGGGTCAAGTCTATTAATACCTACGATTTCATCTACGAGAAAACCTGCATAGTCTTCGTTGATATCAGAAATTATGAGCCTGGCCTCCTCGGTATAGGGGCTATTACCGATATTAAATCTCTTTTTAAGGTCAAGCAAGTAGGCCACACTGCCACGGTAGTCTATTACACCCTCTATAAAATCTGGATTATTAGGTACCTTTGTTGGCTCTTGGGGTAAAATAATCTCCCTAATATCATTGATCTCAGCACCGTAAACGTCCTCTTCAAGCCTAAACAAAATGTAATGTTTGTTTTGAAATCTTTTCACAAGAACCCCTACCTTTCGTCAAAGTCTTTGCTTTTTTATACTTCCTTTATTATCTTATCATATATTATCATTGAATCCAATAAAAACCTATGATTTTAGCAGATAAGCCTGTATAAACATATCAATGTCCCCATCCATTACTGCCTGGGTATTTCCTGTCTCCACATCTGTCCTGTGGTCCTTTACCATATTGTAGGGGTGGAATACATAGGACCTGATTTGACTACCCCACTCTATCTTTTTTAGCTCACCCTTTAGCTCTGCATTTAGCTCCTGGGCCTGCCTCTCCTTTAGCTCAAGTAGCTTGGCCCTTAGCATCTTCATTGCTGATTCTCTGTTTTGTATCTGGGACCTCTCATTTTGACAGGTCACAACTATCTGGGTCTCTAGGTGGGTTATTCTGACCGCTGACTCTGTCTTGTTTACATGTTGGCCTCCTGCCCCACTGGACCTGAATACATCAACCCTAATATCCTCTGGCCTGATCTCAATGGTTTTGTCGTCCTCAAGTTCTGGCATAACATCTACTGAAGCAAAGGAGGTATGTCTCCTACCTGAAGAATCAAAGGGAGAAATCCTAACTAGCCTATGGACCCCCTTTTCAGCCTTTAGGTAACCATAGGCATTTTCACCAATAACCTGTAGGGTCACACTTTTAACTCCCGCCTCTTCTCCAGCTAGAAAGTCTAGGGTCTTTATCTCATAGCCTGACTTTTCACACCATCTTGTATACATACGCAGGAGCATAGATGTCCAGTCCATGGACTCTGTCCCACCTGCCCCTGCATGGAGGGAGATAATAGCATTGTTTTTGTCATAGGGACCCTTTAACATGGCCTCTAGCTGCATGGCTTCGGCCTCTTTTTCTAATGCTGCTATTTGCTCTAGGATCTCGCCTGCAATCGACTGGTCCTCTTCCTCTAAGGCAAGGTCTATAAGTAGGGCAGTGTCCTCTAGGCCTGCCTTAAATTTATTATATTTTTCTAGCTTGGCCTTTATATTATTTAGCTCCTTGCTAACTGCCTGTGACCTATCTATATCATCCCAAAAGCCTGGACTATTCATCTGGTCCTCTAGCTCATCTATTTTTGCCTTGCATTCTGAGATGTCAAAGTGAATCACCTAGCTTGATAAATGTTTCTTTTACTAACTGTAGCCTTTGCTTTGCTTGCTCTAGCTCTAACATACTTGTCACAACCCTTCATCATAAAGTCCTCTATAGTACTACTTTTACTATCTGAGCCTATACTATAGCCTTTTTCCCGGTCCTGATAGGCAGGATCTATAGCCTGATAGGCAAGCTAATTTGCACCACAGCATTTTTTATACTTTTTACCAGACCCACAGGGGCAGGGATCATTCCTGCCGATTTTATCTCCTTTTACAACTGTCTTTTGTACCCTTTGCTCTGGCTGGCCACCATGGCTTGCCCTAGTTGGCACAGCCCTTCTCTCCCGCCTTGGCATCTCCTTGTTGACCCTAATGTGGAAAAGTAGCCTTATGACCTCTTCTCTGATGCTATGGTTCATGTTTTCAAACATTTCATAGCCCTCGAATTTGTATTCGACTACAGGGTCTCTCTGGCCATAAGCCCTAAGTCCTATACCCTGCCTTAGCTGGTCCATAGCATCTATATGGTCCATCCACTTTTCATCTACAACCTTTAAGGTAATAACCCGCTCTGCCTCCCGCATTTGCTCCTGGCCATTTACCTGCTCCTGCCTCTTATAGGCATCCTCGGCATAGGCCATAAAGTAGTCCTTTAGCTCCTCTAGGGTCATATCATAGACCTGGTTCTCTGTAAGTGTAAAGCTAGGACCCTCTGGAGAAGCAAAGAGTCTTTGCATATAATCTAGCATACCCTTTACATTCCATTCATCACTAGGGCTAGTAGTTTCACCTGTATATAGGCTTATTGTGTCGTCTATCAAGGCCTCTACCATGGCAAAGATACTGTCTCTTAGGTTTTCACCCTGGAGCACACTCCTGCGTTGCGAGTATATGACCTCACGCTGTAGGTTCATAACATCGTCATACTGCAGAACATGCTTTCTGATATTAAAGTTACGGCCCTCTACCCTCTTTTGGGCCTGCTCTATCTGCTTTGATAGGATCCCATATTCTATAGGTTGGTCCTCCTGGAAACCTAGGTTGGCCACCATAACCTTTATCCTGTCAGATCCAAACAGCCTCATCAGGTCATCCTCTAGGGATATATAAAATCTAGATGAGCCCGGATCTCCCTGACGACCTGCCCGGCCCCTTAGCTGATTGTCTATACGTCTGCTCTCATGGCGTTCGGTCCCTATTATATGAAGGCCGCCTAGCTTGATGACCTGTTCCCTTTCCTTGGAGGTCTCTACCTCATATTTTTTAACTAGGTCTCTAAAAATCCGCCTTGCCTCTAAAATATCAGGATCATCTGTATGGTCAAAGCTGGTAGCAGCATTTATCTCTTGCTCTGAAAAGTCTTGCCTGCGCATCTCCCTTTTAGCTAAAAACTCCGGGTTACCCCCGAGTATAATATCAGTACCCCTACCAGCCATATTAGTAGCTATAGTTACTGCATTTAGCCTACCTGCCTGGGCAACAATTTCAGCTTCCTTGTCATGATACTTTGCATTTAGGACCTCGTGCTTTATCCCCCTACGCTTTAGCATACTGCTTAAAAGCTCAGAATTTTCAATTGATATCGTTCCTACGAGTGTGGGCTGGCCAATGGCATAGCGTTGGTAGATTTCCTCAACTATGGCCCTAAACTTCATCTTTTCTGTAAGGTATATAATGTCATTGTGGTCTATACGGATCATGGGTTTGTTTGTAGGTATTACAACAACATCTAGACCATAGATAGACTTGAACTCATCCTCCTCGGTCTTGGCTGTACCTGTCATGCCTGATAGCTTTTTATACATCCTAAAATAGTTTTGAAAGGTAATGGTAGCCAAGGTCTTTGACTCTCTTTGAACACTAACATTTTCCTTGGCTTCTATGGCCTGATGGAGTCCATCGCTGTACCTTCTGCCTAGCATCAATCTACCTGTAAACTCATCAACGATTATTACCTGCTCGTCCTGAACCACATAATCAATATCCCTTACCATCAAAAACCTTGCCTTTAGGGCCTGGTTGATATGGTGGGCTAGCTCAGAATTGTCCGGGTCTGCTAGGTTTTCTATGCCAAAGTGTGACTCAGCCTTGGAAACGCCTTCCTCGGTTAAGTTTATTGTCCTTGCCTTTTCATCTAGCTCAAAATCTTGTTCCTTTTTAAGGCGGGCAACAAAACGGTCAACAAGGCCATACATTTCTGTAGACTTGTCCCCTGCTCCAGATATGATAAGTGGTGTCCTAGCCTCATCAATCAGGATAGAGTCCACCTCATCTATTATGGCAAAATTAAGGTCCCTTTGAACCATCTCTTCTTTGTAGATGACCATATTGTCCCTTAGGTAGTCAAAGCCAAACTCATTGTTAGTACCATAAGTTATATCAGCAGCATAGGCCTGCCTACGCTCCTTTGAATCTAAACCATGGACTATAAGCCCTACCCTTAGTCCTAGAAAGGCATGTATTCTCCCCATCCACTCACTATGGTAGCGGGCTAGATAATCGTTTACTGTAATAATATGTACACCCTTGCCTGTCAGGGCATTTAAGTAGGCAGGTAGGGTCGCAACCAGGGTCTTGCCCTCTCCAGTTTTCATCTCAGCTATACGGCCCTGGTGAAGAACTATTCCTCCTAGTAGCTGGACTCGGAAATGACGCTGACCAATGACCCTTATGGCTGCCTCTCTAACAACAGCATAGGCCTCAGGCAGTATATCATCAAGAGTTTGACCCTCTTTTAACCTGTTTTTAAATTCGTCTGTTTTTGCCCTTAGCTCCTTATCGCTTAAGGCCTGCATTTGAGGCTCTAAACCCTCAATAATATCTACAGTTTTCATCAAACGCTTTACTTCGCGTTCATTACTATCGCCTAATATCCTCTTAAGTAGACTCATATACCCTACTCCTCTTATCTTATTAATTATTTAATTCTAACATTATTCCCTAGTCAATACAAGGATTTGCAGGGGACCGGACAATAAAAAACACCCTAGTAGGCTGCAAAACAAAGTTAAGATAAATATGCTTTACCAAAAGGCATGGCAATAAAAAAGGAGCCTAGGGCTCCTTTTCAAAAACTATGGGTCCTAAAGGCCTATGTATAGGCTATTAGGGCCTTGTTTTTACATAAATTCAGGCTCAATCAGACCATAATTTCCGTCTTTTCTCTTGTAGAGTACATTTACCTCGTCTGTCTCTGCATTGGCAAATACATAAAAGCTATGACCGACTAGTTCCATTTGTAGCATAGCTTCCTCTGCTAGCATTGGCTTCATGGCAAATCTCTTGGTTTTTACTATCTTAGGCTCCGAGTACCCGTCTAAATCCAAATCTTTAATAAAGAGCGGTTTTTCCTTAAAGGCACCTTGCTTAATAGATTTTGCTAGCTTGGTCCTGTGTTTATGTATTTGGCGTTCGAGCTTGTCTAGGACTAGGTCTATTGAAGCATACATATCGTCGGTGGATTCTTCTCCGCGTAGTACATTCCCGTTAAAGGGGATAGTTACCTCAATTATGTGGCGGTTTTTTTCAACGGAGAGGGTAACTTGGGCTTCTGTCTCTGGTCCAAAATATCTTTCAAGCTTTTTGACCTTTTTCTCCACCTGCTTTCTAAGTGATTCAGTAATTGAGATGTTCCTCCCGCTCAGGATTATCTTCATCCGGGTCAGCTCCTTTCATTGATTAGATACTATATTAATTCGGTAAACCCCTATGCTTTTCCTGCATTAATGCTTATGGATTGGTATATTTATTCGCCTGTCCATAGAGGTTTAAATCCCTTGTTAATTAAATAAACCATTGTTAGTCCTCTTAAACACCCCTATTTTATAGTATCTCAGGCCTGTAATATTTTATTACTAATATTTTCTTCTTTTAGCAGCTATTAGACCTGGGCTTGTAGGAGCAATTTCTATGCAGAAAAAGTCATCGTCATAATTTTGCAATTTTTTGATTACTAGCCTTCAGATTGTGGATATGTGGACATAAAGGCTGTGGATAATGGGGATAAAACTGTGTATAACCTTATAAATAGGCTTTTATCGTGTGGAAAACGCGATTTTTGTCATGGGAACGTCTATTCCAAAGCTGTTCTATTTACAATAGCTTCGACATTTCGACAATTCCAATCGCTTTTTATTGCCCCAACTTTTGCATCAAAAGTTGCAGCTATTATGTAAAATAGGATTTGGGAACTTTTTGTTGACTTTAAAACAGAAAAAATATTGCTTTTCTAAAAGGGTTTTTTAATAAAAAGTTAAATAACTGGTCAGCTGGAGGTTTAGTATAAAAAAGAGTATATAGGAATATTTATACAAGTAGTCTGAGGGGCCAAGAAGAAAATACTAATAAAAAAGCCTCGGAATTTACTCCGAGGCCTTGACCAATTTTCTTATGTCTTAACTAGTGAAACCGAGCTTGGGGATTACCTTCGAGCTTGGTAGCAGTCGTTGCAGTATATTGGTCTGTCGTTTCTGGGTTCAAAAGGTACCTGGGTGCTAGCACCGCATTCAGCACATACCGCATCGTGCAGCTCTCTTGGCGCTCTTTTACTGCTAGCTTTTCTGGCGTCACGGCAGCCCTTGCAACGTGCTGGCTCGTTTTGAAAACCCTTTTCTGCGTAGAATTCTTGTTCACCAGCAGTGAACGTAAAATCCTCCCCGCAATCCTTGCATACTAATGTTTTGTCTTCATACATGGAAATAATCCCCCCGCTTAAAATTAAATAATGTGTCCTACTCTTAGCTGACCTGGTCTTTGACCCCACACCCGCCGACTGGGAGTCTCGCTCAAGGCTTTTGCCTCCTACTACCCCTCCTCACTATAGGTCTTTGAAGGGGATCCTAGATATGTGCCTTTGTTTACGAACCAGTGTCCTACTCAATCAGAGAAAACGCCAGAGGGGATATTCTATATCCATCGAAACTTAAAACACTTTTAGGATCTCTATCCTAACAAATACTATAGGTCGGACTTACATCTAAGCCGCACCATGATCACCGGAGCTTCTCCGGCTTACGTGGATCGTTTTGCCTGCGACTGGCATCGATTTTCAACCACAGACCTAAGACTAGAACATGTATACCATTATAAGGCTATTTATACCATAAAGCAAGACTATTAGAAAAAATTATCTAATAATTTAGACAAGTGGCCATTTAAGTTGATTCTTCCAGCCATTTTCTTATCATTTGGCTATGCTGACCTAGACGGGGGGCATTGTCCTCCTCTAGCTGGTCCATACAGTCCATATGAAAGGGGGGGCCTACCAGCCTAGTCCTTGTACCCATAGCCTGTTTCTTGCCAAGCCTACCTGCTATCATATCATGCTTTGACCCTTTTGGGAGAAAAATATCTAGGGCCCTTACCTCCTCAGAAGAAAAGGCCTGGTCTAGACTGTTAACCCTACTACAGGAAACCTTGGCCTCCTTTAGTAGCTGGAGGATTTTCTCTGTCTTGTCCATTTTCATTCTTGCCTCTAGTTCTAGCTCTAGGGCGTCCTGGTTTTTGAGCCTTAGCTCATTGGTCTTATAGGCTGGATCATCCCTTAGCTGGTCAAGCCCTAAGCAGGAGCAAAACCTTTCCCACATCTTATCATTTGCAACAGCTACAGTAATAAGTCCATCTCTGGTCCTGTAAATGTTATAGGGACATATAGAGGGGTGCCTGTTTCCCGACCTCTGTGGATTTTCCCCTGTAGCTAGGTAGCTGGCAGCTGAAAAGGAGGTCATGGCAAGGGCAGTCTCTAACAATGATGTATGAAGCAGCTGGCCCTTGCCTGTCTTTTCCCGTTCATAGAGGGCAGCCATTATTGCAAAGGCTGCATAAAGGCCTGTCGCATAGTCTACAACAGGTATACCAGTCCTCATGGGTGGCCCATCTGCCTCTCCAGTTAGGCTTAGAAAGCCTGAAATGGCCTGGGCTATGATGTCCTGGCTTGGCTGGTCAGCAAAAGGGCTATTGTAGCCATAGCCTGAAATAGAGCAGTAGATTAGCCTAGGATTTATACTTTTTATCTCTTTATAAGAAAAGCCAAGTCTATCAAGGGAGGCCTGAATCCAGTTGTGAACTAAAACATCCGACTTAGCCACCAGGGATAAAAGGGTCTTTTTATCTTCAGGATTTTTTAAATCTAGGCATATTGATTTTTTCTTTCTGTTGAGGCTATTAAAATAAGCAGACTGGCCAGCCTCATCCTGCTGGCCAAAGTGCCTTGATTCATCTCCTGTGCCCGGCCTTTCAACCTTTATTACCCTTGCCCCAATATCAGCTAGGACCATACTGCAAAGGGGGCCTGAAAACACCCTTCCTAGCTCTAGTACCCTTATGTCTTTAAATACACTCAAGTTACTTACCCCCTACTTTATAAAAAACTAGCTATTAAAAAGCCTGGTCTGATAACCCAAGCACTGGTAGCCGTTTTTATTAATAATCGGTATTTCATCCTCACTAATCCTTAGCTGCTGCCTGACCCAGTAGCATATACTAGTCGTAAGACCATATTGGCTACTAACCTTCATCAGCCTTTCTAGCCCCTGCCTGCTAAGGGCCTTGCTAGGGGCAGTTCTGTCCCTTTGCTTTTTATGGTCCCGGTTTTCAAGGCCAATATAGGATTTATAAAGGTCTAGCTCCATCTTTTTGTCTAAACTGCCAAGTAGCTGGCCTATAATGGCCAGGTTTTCCATGCACAGGGTTAAAAACTCTGGCTTGTAGTTAATAATCCCTGCTTTTTTTAGGCTTGCAAAAAAGTCGTGCATATTTTCTTCGGTTAAATAAGGCAATATAATAGGCTGGACTAGTGCCGACTCAGCTAGTATGCCATGGTCCTGGCACAAGCCTACAGCCTCTAGTCGCTTTTCTATTGTGGCCCCATAAGGCTCTAGTATGTCTCTTAGCTTAGCTGGCATAATGGATACACTAGTGTTAAATTGGACCCTGGACCCTAGCCTAGCCAAGAGGTCTATTATCCTATCCCCCCTGTGCTTGTATCTTAGATGGTCTACCCCTGCCTTTGAGGCGATAAAGAGTCTAGCCCTAGAGTTTGGATAGGCTTCATAATGGTCAATAAAGGTACGGAGGATATTATGGGCGATCCCCGTTTGTAGGCTTGCCTCTTGAAACGCCTCTGTTTTAGGTGAGAAATAGTAAAAATGGTCCTCCCCTTGCTCTCTATCTAAAATGCCCCTAAGATAGCTATGGTAGTTTGTGTAAGCCTCCATGGGCCTTTCATGAACACCATCGGTAACCAGGCAGTAGAGGCAGCCTACATTACATCCTACCACTGGATTGATTTCATAGGTCATGGTGGGACAGGAGCCAGTGTAGTTGTGGATCTCAAGGTCAGCCCTTGTATCAATCTCTTTTAGGTCTAGCTCAAGCCTTGGGATTAGGCTACCTGACCTTAGCCTCTTTTCAAATAGTCTAGACCCTTGCTCTAGGCCCCTTAATACCTCACTTGATACCTCACTATCAAGGCCAAGGGCCCTTAGATAGTCTTGGTCCACCATTTGGACCCTGTATTCTATTAAAAATTTCTCCACCCAATCCTTTTTAACTTGCCTTTCAAGCTTTAGCCTATTAGCCATCCTTATCACCCTTTTGTAGTAATCCTATTATCTGCTCAGCCAGCTGCCTTGAGTTGTTTTTGTTCATCACTGAGATATGATTGCCTGATGCAGGAATAATCTCAAGACCTAGCCTTGCTTTACCCTCCCAGCCTAAATCTTGACCCCTTTTCTTGGTCTTCCAGCTAGTCCTAAATAGTAGCAGCCTTCCAGGATAGGGCTTGGGCTGGTAACTATTTATAGCGGCCCTTGCCCTAGACGGTGAGTAGCCTTCACTGCCTGAAAACATTCTTAATACCTTTTTAACCGCAAACCAGGCCAAATAAGGTAGCCTCCTTATTGGCAGGTCCGTAAGCCATGGCAAGACATTTTTAATAGCCATTATATAGATATTTCCTACCGGATACTTGCTATAGTTGGGGGTGTCAACCAGGACTAGCAAGGCTAGCTTGTCATTTTTAATATAAAGTTGCCTTGCCATCTCATAGGCTATGGCTCCACCTGAAGAATAGCCGATCAATGAATAGGGTCCCTCTGGCTGAATGGTCTTTATAGTCTCTATGTAACTAGTTGCAAGCTCTTCAATTGATGGGTTTTCTTTTTTCCTGTTCTTTTGCGGCCTTATACCATATACAGGCTGGGTTTGCCCTAAAAAGTCAGCAAGAAAGGCATAGGAAAGTAGCTCTCCAGTAATATCGTGTATGCAAAATATTGGGCCTTTGCCTTCATTTATAGGCTTAGGGCTACCGGCAAGTTCTATTATATTAAGGCTATTGTCAAAGGGCTCAGCAGCCTGGCCGATCCTTGAAAGGGCGTCACCTGTAAATTGTGGCCTAGCCCTACTCTCAATCAAGGTTGCCTGCTTTTCAAGTGTGTTTTCCTTAAACAAAAGGTGGGGCGGGATTTCTACCTTAAAGGCTTCCTCGATCTTTAGGGACAGGACCATTATGGTCAAAGAGTCTCCACCTAGATCAAAAAAGCTATCCCCTGCCTTTACCCCTTTTATATCAAGTAGCCTCTCCCATATAAGGCTGAGCTTCTTTTCAGCCTCTGTTTTAGGCCTCTCTTTAACAAAGGCCTTTTTCTCGTCCTCTTTTAATTGCTCTAGTTTAGTCTCTAGAGCCCTGTAATCCACCTTGCCATTTGCCGTCATTGGTAGTTCTTCTAGCCTAATTAGCCTATCGGGAATCATATAGGGGGGCAAGACAAGGCCGATCTCCCTTTTGACCCCTGCTAGATCTATGCCTTGGTCAGCCTCGATAAAGGCTAAAAGGCTCTCCTTTTTAAAGAAGTCACTTTTCACAACAAGCGCCTTCCTTATCCTGGGGTTTTTAAGTAGCTCTATCTCTATCTCTGCTGTTTCTATCCTGATACCTCGTATCTTGACCTGCTGGTCAAGCCTGCCTAGAAACTCTAGCCTACCATCCTCCCCCTGTCGAACCAGGTCACCTGTCTTGTATACGATGGGGTTTAGGTCACAACTTTTAAAGGGGTTACTTATAAAAGACTTGTCTGTTAAGGCCTGGTCATTTAGATAAGCAGAACCTATATTTTCACCAGCTAGCCACAGTTCACCTGCTGACCCTTGAGGCAGTAGCCTCCCCTCACTATCAACTACATAGGCCCAGCTATTAGAGATGGGATAGCCAATGGGAATATTATCATAGTTTTTATCTACTTTAAACGCTGTTGCATATATGGTAGCCTCACTAGGACCATAGGCATTGACTATTTGGTAGCTTTGATCCTTAAAATAGTTAAGCTTTTCACCACATACCGTAAGTAGCCTTAAGGACCGATTTTCCTCCTCCATAAAGAGGACTCCAACCCTGGTTGGGAGGGTTGCAATAGTGATCCTATGCCTGTTTAGATAGTCATTTAAAAGGCGAATAGATAGGCGCAGATCCTCATGAATGATATGTACAGTGCTGCCTAGCATCAAGGGAGCTAATAGCTCTCCTATAGAAACATCAAAGGCAAAGTTACAATAGGCTGCATGAATATCCCCTTCATCGAGCTCATAAAAATCCTTGGCCCATTGGCAAAAGTTTAGTAGGTTTTCATGCCTTATCTTGACCCCCTTAGGCTTTCCTGACGAGCCAGAGGTATAGATTAAATAGGCTAAATCTGACAGGCAGTTTATGTTTTCAAGAGACCTATGATCCATGCCATAGATATATTCCTCATCTATACTTAAAAAGTGATAGGTGTCTGTGGAGAGAATATAGTCATCATCTGTGTTTTGACGGGGCTGTGAGTCAAGGTAAGAGCTAGGACCATCCTCTATGCTTTGATAGACCTGCTGGTCTGGGCGAGGGTTAGGACTACCATCCATGTTTTGATAGAGCTGTTGGTCTGGGCAAGGCCTTGAACCCTTGTCTGGATTTAAGCAAGGGCCAGTAAGAGATAGTGCCCTTTCCTTTAGGGGACAGTGGCTTAAAAGCAGGGCTGGCCTTGCCTCCCTAAGTATCAGCCTGAGCCTTTGGTCAGGTAGACTTGGATCAATGGGAATAAAGGCCCCACCGGCCTTTAGGATAGCTAAAAGGCCTATTAGGTAGTCACAGGACCTTTCCATCATTATGGCCACTAGACTGTTTGGCCTAATACCCCTTTCCCTTAGGACCCTTGCTAACTGGTTGGACCTTTGACTTAACTCTTTAAAACTATACTGGTCTTTTCCACAAACAAGAGCTAGCTTGTCCGGCCTTTTTATAGCCCTTTCTTCTATTAGCTGGTGGATTAACTTGTCCTTGTTGTAGTCTATAATCTCTCCGCTTGCCCTAGCTAGCAGGTCCCTTTTCTCCTCTGCCGGGACTATATCAATGTCCCTTAGCAAAAGTCCAGGCTTTTCCAAGACCTGGCTTAATAGAAATTTAAGCCGCCCTTGCATTTTCTCAATCTCACAATAGGAAAAAAGGTCTAGCCTATAGTCTACAGCTAGCTCTATAGGAGCATCCTTTGCTCGCTGGTTTGGGTTTAACTTTATATTCAAGGCCGCCGGATCTGCTCCAGGACTAAAACGCTGAACCCTGTAGTCCTCTGTTAGGCTTGGGATCTGATTAAAGGAGACTAATAAAAGCTGCTTAGGATCAATAGCCTTGGACCTAATAAAGCCTGCTAAGAGGTCAAAGGGGTAGGCCTGATGACTAAGGCATAGGCTCACCTTGCTACTAACCTGGTCTAGAAATGATAAAAATTCCATGTCATCTGAAAGCCTGACCCTAACAGGCAAGGTACTGACTGTCATGCCTACTAATTGCCTTTCCCTTTTACTAATACGGTTATGGTGGCCTATACTAATGACTAGGTCCTTTTTATCGTATAAGGCCCCCAAGTACAGGTATAGGAGGGACAAGAAGAATCTAAATAGGCTAATATTGTGGCCTTTGCAAAAGGCCTGTATTTTATCTGACAGGTCCTGTCCAAGACTATAGATCATCCTATCAGTTGCTAAAGTCTGCCCCTTACTAACTTTATTAAAACTAAAGGGGTCTGGTGGACTTGTGTATTCACTGTGCCAAAACTTTTGGTCCTCTTTGTACTTTTCACTGTCTAGATAGCTGCGGTCCCTATCTAAAAATTCTAAATAGGAGACTGGCTCTAAAGGGTTATTCTCCTTTACCCCATCTACAAGGGCCCTATTTTCTTTTTCTAAAAGAGAGCAATAATTTTCATAGATTTCCTTGTTTATAAGGGATATAGATAGGGCATCGCATATGATATGGTGGTATAAAAAATAGTAGCCAGCTCCAAGGCCTGGCTCCTCAAATAGTGCAAAATAGTAAAGGTCATGGTCTATTAAATTAAAGGCTTCTTTTGATTTTTCAAGCGCCCAGCGCCTAACATTATTCCTAACTATATCAAGGGTCTTGTATTGATGATTTGCAAAATACTGTTTTAATTCATAAGGCCCAGCCTCTAGCATACGGAGGCGTAGACTATCATGCCGGCTAATGACTAGATTTATAGAGGCCTCAAGCAGGCTCATGTCCACCTTTAAAGAGGGTAGAATAACAAGGCCTGCCATGTTAGATAGGCTCAAGCCAGGATTTAATAACTCTGTATACCATACTCTTTTTTGAGGATGACTAAGTGGATAACATTTATTTTTGCCCATTTTATCCGCCTGATACAGGATCTTATATAGCTTTGCTGGCCTAGCCCTAGCTGGCCCAGACCTCAGGCTAACCCCCCTACCTATTGTTTAGCAGAAAATATCTATCTACTTTGCTAGATCCTTTTTCCTTATTAAATAAGATTATAGCTTATATTTGTGTTTTCTACAATGTTAGTAAATGAAAGGGTTTTTTTCTCAAATAAGGTCCTTTTATAAGACTTATTGCTCTTAAGGCCTTCTGTAAAATTGATTAAGATACCTTTAGGATTATATAGACTTATTATAATTATGGCTTGATGGCTAATTGAAAGCTAAGGCTGTAGGTAAGTTCACTAGATGTTTCGACCAGTGGCAAGGGTTAGGACAAATACCTTGGCTGCACCTGCCTCCTTTAGGCTGGCAGTACAGCTATCAACCGTTGCCCCAGTGGTATATACATCATCTATTAGGAGTATATTTTTATCCTTTATGATTGAAGGCTTTACTACTGTAAAGGCCCCCTTTAAGTTTTTCATTCTATCCTGCCTAGTCAGGCTTGCCTGCTTGTCAGTATCAATCTCCCTTAATAGGACATCATCCCTAAAGGCTAACCCTTGCCTATAGGCTATATAGTCAGCTAAAAGGCTTGATTGATTAAAACCCCTATAGCTTTCCTTTCTTTTGTGGAGGGGGACGGGCATAACAAGGTCAATGGGCCAAGCAGACTCAGCAAAAAGGTCGCCCATAAGCAGGCCAAAGGTCCTAGCTAAACTAGTTTCCCCCTGGTACTTGTACCTATATATCAAATCCCTAATAGTCTGTGTATACTCATAGACTGATAGGCCAGCTGTAAAAAGGTGGCGGCTGGCCTGGCAATCCCTACAATAGTCCATAAGGTCCTCCCGCAAGGGCTTGCCACACTTTTTGCATCTAGGGTCCCTTATAAGGGGCAAGGTTGACAGGCAGGCAGGGCAAAAGCTATGACTGACACCTTTGTCCAAAGGATACTGACAAATATCGCAGTAGACCAAAGGATATAGTAGGTCTAAAACTGTATGGACGAGCGGTCTTATATTCATTAGAAAACCCTCTTTTCTCTTTTATGGCTAATACTTGAGCCTTTTAGGTATTTTAAAGCTTTGTCCTGGATAGATTATGGTGGAGGTCAGCTTATTTAGTTTCATTATGTCCTTGTATTTTAGGCCATTTCCCAGATACCTTGCAGCTATATCCCAGAGGGTGTCACCAGAGACTACTGTATATAGCCAATAGCTAGGCTCTAACTGATTAAATATGGCCTCTTGGCCCTTATCTGCTTTGACCTTCTGGTCTTTAGCGGCCTTGTCATCTTGGCCCTTGGCCTCTTTTGTTTCACCCTGGCCTGCCTTATCCTTGGCCTCCTGCTCTATGCCAATGGCCGGGTCCTGCTGGGCTGAAAAACCATTAAGGCCACTACTTCTTATGATGGCTGGATAGTCCTTATAGGCTAGGTCTAAATCCACATTTCCATTAATCCCATCCACCCTGCCCCTGGAGCTATACTGCCAGATACCACACCGCCTGCCAGGGTCTACATCCGGTCTATTGCTACTAGTCCAGTAGGCCAGCCATAGGTCATACTTCTTTAATAGGTAGCCACTGTCTAGATAGTTTTTTAGCCAATCCTTGTTTGAGTACAGGCATACATAATAACCCCTTGACTCAACGTGGCTTAAAAAACAATCCGCTATGGCTGTTAAATTTTTCCTACCTAGCTTTTTTAGGGAGGGGTCCTCTAGATCCAGACATACAGGATAGTCGAACTGCTTGCCCTTAAGCCAGCCTAAAAAGACCTCTGCCTCCTGCCTAGCAGCTTCTACTGTGGATGCATAGCTATAGTGATAAGCACCAAGGCCCAGGCCTGCAGCCCTAGCCTTAAGATAGTTTCTTTCAAATGTAGGATCCTTTTGTTTATCATATCTGCCAAAACCGGCACGCAGGATCGCAAACTGAATGCCAGCCTCTTTTACCTTTATCCAATCGATGCTTCCCTGCCATTTTGAAACATCGATACCCTTGTTTATACTGGTCAAGTTAAGCACCACCCTTATATTATTTTTGCTTTTATTAAAGCTTCCCTCTATTAAAGATAGTAAAAGTCTTTATTCTAGCGATATTCTTTTAGCTTTAGATAATATCATAATCCCTTTATATGAGGCTAAAGGCCCTAACTAGCCTAGCTTCCAAGGCTGAATAACGCCTAGCTATATGGTTGTTGCCTACCATTTTCCCAATAAGGCTTTCTCTACCTACTAAAACCACTAGGTCTCTTGCCCTTGTAACCCCTGTATAGAGGAGGTTGCGGGTCATTAGCATAGGGGGACCATAAAATAGGGGTATTATGACAACAGGAAATTCGTTACCCTGGCTCTTGTGTATAGTGGTAGCGTAGGCTAGCTCTAGCTCATCTAACTGGCCAAAATCATAGGTAACTAAACGACCATCATCAAATAGGACTTTTAGGGTCTGGTCTTCTTTGTCTATGGCCTCGATAATCCCCATATCACCGTTATAGACCCCTTCACCCTCGTAGCCTTGGCCCTCATCCCTGAGCCTAGTCCACTTGATTGAATAATTATTTTTAATCTGCATTACCTTGTCCTTTTCCCTAAAGAGCCTGGTCCCTAGGGATTTTTCACCCTTTCTAGGAGAAGGTGGGTTTAATATTTCCTGTAACTTTTGGTTTAGATTGTTTACCCCTACAAGCCCTTTTCTCATAGGTACTAGGATTTGTATATCTTCTATTGGATTATAGTTGCCAAAGACAGGTAGCCTCCTAGCTACTAGGTCTGTTAGGACCCTTACAATATCTTCAGCACTATGCCGCCTGTCAAAGAAAAAGTCCTTGCCCTTGGCATTTAGTATAGGTAGCTCTCCTCTGTTAATCCTATGGGCATTGGTTATGATCATGCTCTCCTGGGCCTGCCTAAATATTTCTTTGAGCTGAACAACAGTTACTGTCCCGCTATTTATAATATCCCTTAATACGTTTCCGGGCCCTACCGAGGGTAGCTGGTCAACATCACCCACCATGACAAGCCTAGTGCCAGGTATAATAGCCTTTAATAAGGAATTAAGGAGCATTATATCTACCATAGACATCTCATCGATAATCAGGGCCTCGGCCTCTAGGGGATTGTTTTCATCCCTTTGAAAGCCTCCCCTGCCATCCTCTGTGTATCCATATTCTAATAGCCTATGTATGGTCTTTGCTTCATGGCCGGTAGCCTCTGTCATACGTTTTGCAGCTCTACCTGTCGGAGCTGCCAGCTCAACCTTTAGCCCCTTTTGCTCAAGTAGGCTAATGATGCAGTTAATAGTAGTGGTCTTGCCTGTGCCTGGTCCCCCTGTTAT
>LSQX01128575.1_pt1 | contig 20573 bp, 19 predicted proteins | sample 654561 | NCBI WGS metagenome assembly LSQX01 (sample SAMN04489861, study PRJNA283612) | anaerobic digester metagenome | isolation source: 4 biogas reactors fed with cattle manure at either 37C or 55C with and... | place: Denmark: Kongens Lyngby | collected 2014 | reverse complement strand
CAGCAGTAGCTGAGGAGGAGAAGGTTGTTAGAGAGATTACAAGAAAGCACTACAAGATTACAGAGGTAAAGAGAGGACCTGAGACAAAGTTTGAGGGTAGCGTTCTTTACATCAGAGATGGCATCGAGGCTGAGGCTATCGAGTCACAGGATCTTGTTATAGATCTTACAATCAGAACAATCGAGCCAAATGATTACCACCAGTACTCAGAGGCTATCATGGACGTTCAGCCAATCGCTACTAAGGAAGGCGACAATGGTCTTGGCGAGGGAGCTACAAGAGTTCTTGATGGTGTTGTAACAGTAGTTACAGGTACAACTGAAGAAGGCGTACAGATTGGTGAGTTCGGTTCATCAGAAGGTTATGTTGATGAGAACATGATGTGGGGCCGTGCAGGCGCTGTAGATAAGGGTGAGATCATGCTTACTTACCAGGTTACAATTAAGAATGGTAAGAACATGGAAAGACCTGGTCCTATCGCTGCACACAGTGCTGTTGACTTCGTAACTCAGGAAATCAGAGTTGCAATGAAGAAGGATCTAGCAGACAAGGCTGACGAGGAGCAAGTTCTTAGACAGGTTAGAAGACCTGGTAAGAAGAAGGTAGTAATCGTTAAGGAAATCATGGGACAGGGTGCTATGCACGATAACTTCCTATTCCCAGTAGAACCAGTTGGTGTACTTGGCGCTAGACCTAACGTTGACCTTGGTAACGTTCCAGTTGCTGCTAACCCACTAGAAGTTCTTGATGGATGCATCCATGCTCTAACATGCATCGGACCTGCTTCAAAGGAAATGTCAAGACACTATTGGAGAGAGCCACTGATTCTTGAGACAATTCACGATCCAGAAGTTGACCTTTGCGGAGTAGTATTCGTAGGTTCACCTCAGGCTAACGCTGATAAGTTCTATGTATCAAGAAGACTTGGACAGATCGTTGAGATGCTTGACGCTGACGGAGCATTTGTAACAACAGAGGGATTCGGAAATAACCACGTTGACTTTGTAACACACATTGAAAACATTGGTAAGAGAGGCATTCCAGTTGTTGGATTCTCATTCTGCGCTGTACAGGGAGCTCTAGTAGTTGGTAACAAGTACTGCGATGCAATGGTTGACTTGAACAAGTCAAATTCAGGAATTGAGAACGAAGTTCTTGAGTGCAACTGCCTATGCAAAGAAGATGCTATTAGAGGTCTTTCAATGCTTAAGGCTAAGATGGCTGGCGAGGCAATCAAGACAGCTGAAAGAAAGTACAATGTAAACGTTAAGAATAACAACATTGAGCTTATCGAGAAGGCTGCAGGCGCTAAGATTGATCTTGTTGAGAACGAGCAGTCACTACCAATGAGTGAGAAGAGAAAGAAGAAGTACGACTAATATCATGTTAGAAGAAATTAAAGCTAAAAGCGGACTGAAGTATGTAGATAAGGTTAATTACTATGAAGGCATTGTTGTTGAAGTCCATGATGGAGCTCTAGGCATTGATGTCATGGGAAGGCTTGGTTTTATGAAGCTTCCATCAAGAATGTTCATAGCAGATGGACCTTTCGAAGTTGGTCAGACGGTTGGTTGGTCAATGAGTTTCATTGAGCAGAAAGGCCCTGAAATCAACGAAAAGTACCTCAGTAATATTGAAACAAGAAATAGACGTGCTGAAGAAATTTCACGTAAATACAACAACGAGGAGGATTAATACAATGAGTTTAACAGTTGTAAAGGGATTACAATCTGAAATCTTCGTTCCTGTTACACCACCTATGGTATGGGCAGAAGTAAAGAAGCCTATGAATGAGTGGGTAGTAGCTCTAGCTACAGCTGCAGGTGTTCACCTGAAGTCACAGGAAAGATTTAACCTAGCAGGAGACTTTACATGGAGAAAGATTCCTGGAGATACACCAGTAGAAGATCTAATGGTATCTCACGGTGGATATGACAATTCAGATGCTAACAGAGACATCAACTGCATGTTCCCTATCGATAGAGTTAAAGAACTTGCTGCTGATGGCGTTATCGGTGGAGTAGCTCCATTCCATGCTGGTTTCATGGGTGGTGGCGGAAACATTGAGAAGTTCACAAACCAGACAGGTCCTGAAGTAGCAGAGATGCTAAAAGAAGAGGGCGTAGATGCTGTTATTGTAACAGCTGGATGAGGAACTTGCCACCGCTCTGCAACAATCGTGCAGAGAGCAATCGAGTCTGTAGGTATTCCTACAGTTCTTATCGCAGCTCTTCCACCTGTAGTAAGACAGGCTGGAACACCTAGAGCTGTAGCACCTATTGTACCAATGGGAGCTAATGCTGGTGAGCCACATAACATAGCAATGCAGACAGGCATCGTAACAGATGCGCTTCAGTTTATTGTTGATTGTCAGACACCAGGAAAGATCGAGCCACTACCATACGAGTACCACGCTCAGATCTAATCTGATTGAACTGAATAGGACATCGGAAACGAAGATGGGGGCAGATTAAGTTCTGCCCCTTTTTCTAAAAAATTAATTTTTTGTGATAATAAAAATGAGAGGTACAACCAATGAGTGTACAGGAAATTGATCTTAGAAGACTTGTGATTAAAGCTTTCCATATGAATGAGGTGGAATTAGGCGATCATAATGCTGTTACTATGGACGGAAAGTTCACAGTATCAAAGGAGATGCTGCCAGACCTCGTTGATAAATATGATGCTATTGAGAGCATTGATATTCAAATTATAAAGCCAAGAGACCATGATAGGTTTACAAATACAATTGTAGATATTGTTCCTATTTCCACTAAAGTTCTTGGCAAATGCGGTGAGGGAATTACTCATACACTGACTGGAGCCTATGTAATGATTACAGCAGTGGATGTAAATGGCGAGCAATGTCACGAATTCGGCTCATCAGAGGGAAACCTAAAGGATATGCTTTACCTGAATAGAGCAGGAACACCTTCAGATGATGATTATATTATTTCTTTCGATATTATTCTTAAGGAAAAGATGGGTCAGGAGAGACAGGGAACGATTCAGGTTCACTCAGCCGCTGATGACTTTATCCAATCTTACAGGGATATTATGAAGAAGTTCAATGGAAATAAAGCTACTGAAAAGCATGAGTATCATGATGTAGTAAGACGTGGCCAGAAGAAAGTAATGGTGCTTAGACAGGTTGCTGGACATGGTGCTATGCTAGATACTTGGATGTTCGGAGATGAACCATCGGGTGTTGAAGGTGGTATATCAACCATTGATGCTGGATGTATGCCAATAATGTTTACTCCAAATGAGTACAGAGATGGCGTAATCCGTTCAATGAACTAAGGAGGTATAGATATGGGTGTAGGTCCATCAACAAAAGAAACCAGTTTGCATCATTTTAGAGATCCACTGGTAGACATCCTTGGTAATGATACAGGAATTGATCTAATGGGAGTCTTAGTATTTGGATCACCTGGAGATAACAAGGATAAGATTAGAGTTTCAACAAGAGCAGCAGTAATTGCCGAGTGTTCAAGAGCCGATGGGGTAATCCTTGAGTCTGATGGTTGGGGAAACTTTGATGTTGACTATGTAAATTGTGTTCAAGAGCTTGGAGAGAGAGGAATTCCTCAGGCAGGGCTGAATTTCAGCGGTACAGCAGGTACTTTTGTAGTACAAAGTGAATACCTAAATAATGTAGTTGATATTAACAAGAATCCTGAAGGAATTGAATCTAACATTGTGGGCGAAAATAATATGACAGAAGATGATGTTAGAGAAGCTCTTAAAAGACTTAAAATTGCTATGATGAAGAAAGAACTGTCTTTGAGATAGTTTGAGAGACTAATTAATAACAATAGAGAAATGACTTCCCTTTATTGGGGAGTCATTTGTTTTTCTAGGATTGTTTCTGGCTTAATGATGTAAGCAATAGAATTAAGATTCCGTCGTTAACTCTATTCATAAATAGAACCAGAGAATCAAGAGTATCTATTAGGCGAAAAAAGATGATTTTACGCTCTGAATATGATTTAATAATAATTAGAAAATTTAATGAGGAGGGCTGAAATGTCAACGATTGAGTATTACACACCTACTAGAGTAATATTTGGCAAAGGTGCAGAAAATAGTGCAGGCAAGATTTTGAAAGAAATCGGTGCAAGAAAAGTATTGATTCATTATGGTGGAGGGTCTGCAATAGAGAGTGGATTAATGGACAGAGTTACTAATTCGCTTGAAACAGAACAAATTGAGTTCTTTATGCTAGGGGGCGTTAAGCCTAATCCAAGATTGTCGCTTGTCAGAGAAGGCATTGATATTATTAAGGCTAAAAATATAGATTCTATTATAGCGGTAGGAGGAGGCTCTGTCTTAGACAGTGCTAAGGCCATAGGCTATGGAGCATTTAATGATGGTGATGTATGGGACTTTTATTGTGGGAAGAGGACTCCCGATGGAACTCTACCTGTTGGATGTGTCTTAACTTTGTCAGCAACAGGTTCAGAGATGAGTGATTCATCTGTTATTAATAATGATGAGGGCGATATAGTTCTTAAAAGAGGCTGCAATTCTCCTTTTGGAAGGTTGAAGTTCTCTTTGCTTAATCCTGAACTAACATATACGGTTTCCAAGTACCAAACTGCAAGCGGAAGCGTTGATATTATGATGCACACGCTTGAAAGATATTTCCATAAGGGATATACATTAGACTTAACTGATGAATTATCTTTTACAATTCTCAAAACTGTAATGAAGTATGCTCCAATAGCGTTAAAAGAGCCAAATAACTATGATGCAAGGGCGAATTTGATGTGGGCAGGTTCTTTATCACATAATGGATTAACTAACGCAGGAAACGAAAATAGAGGAGATTGGGCTTGTCACCAGATTGAGCACGAGCTTTCAGCAGAACATGATGTTACTCATGGAGCTGGCCTTGCGGCAATTTGGGGTTCGTGGGCAAGATGGGTAATTTCAGAGGATGAAGAGAAGTTCGTTAAGCTAGGCATTTCGTTATTTGGTGAGAAAGATCCTTATAAGTGTATTGAACTTATGGAGAACTTCTTTAAGTCAATCGACATGCCAACAAATCTAAATGAGCTTGGACTAAACTTCGATGAGGAATCTTGTAGATTTGCGGCTAAAGGGGTAACCTTCCAGGATACAAGAACTGTAGGGTCTTTTAAAGTTCTTACAACAGAAGATATATACAATATTTATCTAGATGCAGCTGGACTAAAATAGGTAAAAGGATAATATATCATTTTAAATCGAAAATACGAAAATAATATATTAAAGGAGCTTAGCACATATGAAGAATCAAAATAGAGATGCTGCGCGAAGAAGGGCAAAGCAAAATAATTCCGAAGGTAAGAACAATCCTCTCGATGCGATTGTTGTATATTGCACAGGGAATGGGACTACAATGCAATATGCAGAATGGATTTCGGAAGAACTCAATTGTGATATTGTTCCATATTCAAGAAAGCATTTAGCATATGTCTCGATGTATAGAAATGTAATTTTTGGCGGATGGATTAGAACGGGTGAAATTAATAAATTAAATATGTTAAGACAGAATGCGGCAAATTTTAACCTAGATAGCAAAAATGTTATAGTTTTTGGAGTAGGTATAGCCCCAGAGTCAGAAGAATATGTTGAATATCTAAGATATCAGAATGGTATTTCAGATAATGTTGAATTCCACTTCCTGCCTGGTAAATATGATCCTAACAAAGTTAGCCTTACAGCTTCAACTGCACTCAAGGCGGTATCCGGAACTATGTTTAATTGTATGGACACTGAGTCAGCTGATGAGATGAGGAGAAGATTTGAAGAGGGATGGGATGGTGTTGATATAGATAGAATACATCCTATTACTGATAGCATTATTAAAAAGACCTTTGAAGGATAGCCTGAAAATAGGATTATAAATGTAAGCATACAATTATTATAAAGAGAATGATGTAAGCCTGTGAAATTAAATATTTAAGCAAGAAAAAGGACCAGATTATCTGGTCCTTTACTTTATCTTATTTATGAACTTTCAAATAAGCTTATGCGTTCTTCTTACCCTTGAAGTAGTCAGCGAAGAACATGATTGATGTTGCAAATACTACGCAGATTACTAGCCATGTAAGAATATTTAGTGGAAGTGACTTAACTAGGAAGTAAGCGATAAGTACACCAACTGCTCCACAGAACATCTGGCATAGTGTAGCAACCATGTCAAAACGGTTTTCCTTAACAAACTTAGGTCCATTACCAAATGCCATTAGGAATGCGCATGAACCCATCATGATAGGGAATGCAGCTCCTACGTTCATTCCAAGTACAGCTACAAGAGCCATGCAAGGAGCATATAGGCCTACACCTACGCACATTAGAGCACCAAGTACGAAGTTAATTACAACACCAACGATTAGCTTAACACCTGTTAGCTTAAGAGCAGTTCCTACTAGACCGAAAGGTCCAATACCTAGCTGCTTAACAAGCATAACTGCACCAAGAATAGCAAGACCGAATCCCATTGCAAGTCTAACGCCCTCAACATTTAGCTTTGTTACAAAGCTAGCTCCAGCGATTGATCCAGCAACAGCTGCAGCAATCATAAGAACTAGAGTTATGATGTCAATGTCTACGAAACCGAAGAACAAGAATGCCTCTACAAGTACTGGGAATGTATCTCCAACATTTAGTGTTCCAGGTATATTGATGTCGTCTACTGACTTACCAAACTTGAAAGCAGCTGATGTAGGAGCATATGATCCGATACCAAGAGTATCGAAAAAGTTTGCAATTAGACCTACGATTCCGTTATAAACCATCTTCTTCTTACCTGCAGCCCACTGTGCCTGACCTTCTTCTGTCTGAAGATTTGCCTTACACTGTCTTACTACTAGGAATACATTTAGAACTAAGCCTACAACACATAGACCCTTTAAAATATACATTGCCATAATATAACCTCCATATAAAATATAGAATAATCTTTCTTGAGTAGCTATACCCCGAAATACAACTACCCTGTTAATATAGGTTAATATTATTAGTTTGTGAACGAATAGTCAATAGAAATATGATAATTTTGTGGTAAAAATTTCAGATTTATGATGATTATATGAAAACTGTTAATTTAATAACAATTAACTGATGAGCTTGGCGGATATTCCTAATTTAAGTAACTGTAAATTATTATATATAAATACGAATACTTATTAATCCAACTTAAAATTCAATCGTATTATATAGACCTAGTTCTATAGCTATTTGCAGTTGAAAAAGGCAGCATTATTTAACATTGTTCTACAATTATCTTTTATAATATTCGTCTGCCGTTATGATATAATAACTATAACTTTATTTATCATATTTATTTATGATGAACTATGAATTAATCAGGAAAAGAAATATGAGTTTTACACATTTACATGTACATACTGAATACAGCTTGCTAGACGGAATGTCTAGAATTAGTGAACTGCCAGCCTACGCAAAATCGCTTGGGATGGATTCTGTTGCAATAACTGATCATGGTGCAATGTTTGGGGTTATTGATTTCTACAAGGCTTGTCTTAAAGAGGAAATAAAACCAATTATTGGTTGCGAAGTATATACTGCAGCAAGAACATTACATGATAAGGATATAGATAAAGACAGACAGAGCGGACATCTGATTCTTCTTGCGGAGAATCAGACGGGATATAAGAACCTATCAAAGATTGTATCGCGAGGCTACACTGAAGGATTTTATTTCAAACCAAGGATAGACAAAGATGTTCTAAAAGAACATAGCGAAGGTATTATTTGTCTTTCTGCATGTCTTGCAGGAAATGTTCAAAGACTTCTTTTGCAAGGGGACTATGATGGCGCAAAGAATGAAGCCCTCGAACTAAGTGATATTTTTGGTGAGAACAATTTTTTCTTAGAGATACAGAATCACTTCCTTAAAGAAGACAAGACTGTAATTGAAGGTTTAAAGAAATTGTCTAAAGACATCGGAATACCGCTTGTTGCAACTAATGATTCACATTATCTTAAAAAAGAAGATGCTAAACCTCATGATATACTGCTTTGCATACAGACAGCGACAAATATAGATGACGAGAATCGGATGCGTTTTGAGAACGATAGTTTCTATCTTAAATCTGAAGAAGAAATGAGACAGATTTTTGCGGATATACCAGATGCTTGTGATATGACAAGTGTTATTGCGCAAAGATGCAATGTTGAATTCTCATTCGGTGAATACCATTTGCCGGAATATGCTCCTCCAGAAGGACTCAGCTGCAGCGAATATTTGCGTCAGCTTTGCTATAAGGGGATTGTTGAACGCTATGGACAAGAGTCACTTGAACCTAGCAGCGAGTACAGACAGAGACTTGATAAAGAGATTTCGATTATTGAGAATATGGGATATGTTGAATACTTCCTTATTGTATGGGACTTTATTCATTATGCTAAAAGCAATGGAATCGCGGTTGGACCAGGAAGAGGCTCGGCAGCTGGAAGTATCGTGTCATATTGCCTTGATATAACGGAAATAGATCCTTTGAAATACAATTTGATTTTTGAGAGATTCCTCAATCCAGGTAGAGTAAGCATGCCTGATATTGATGTAGACTTTTGTATCGAGAGGCGCGGTGAAGTTATCGATTATGTTGTACAAAAATATGGTAATGACAAGGTTTCACAGATTATTACCTTTGGTACACTAAAGGCAAAGGCTGTAGTTAGAGATGTTGCAAGAGCGCTAAATGCTACCTATCAAGAAGGCGATGAGATTGCAAAGGCAATCCCAAAAGAACTGGGGATTACAATTGAGAGGGCTCTAGAAATAAATCCTGAGCTTAGATCAAAATATGAGTCTGATCCTCTTACTAAAAGCATTATCGACTTGTCAATGTCGCTTGAGGGGTTACCAAGGCATGCTTCGACACATGCTGCTGGAATTGTAATCAGCAGCCAGCCTTTGGATGAATATGTTCCACTATATTCATCCGACAAGGGTCTTGCGACTCAGTTTAACATGACGACAATCGAGGAACTTGGGCTGCTTAAGATGGACTTTCTTGGCTTACGAAATTTGACTATAATTCGCAAGACGATTTCTATGATAGAGAGAAACCATGGTGTAAAGATAGATTTTTCCAAGATGGGTTATGATGATCCTGAGGTGTATAAGATGATAGCTAGCGGAAATACTATGGGCATTTTCCAGCTTGAGAGTACAGGAATGACGGATTTCATGAAGAATCTTAAACCAACCTGCTTTGAAGATATTGTAGCGGGAATCTCTCTTTACAGACCAGGTCCTATGGATTCAATTCCTACATATATCAAGAATAAGAAACATCCGGATGAGATTAAATATATCACGCCGCAATTAGAACCAATTCTTGCAGTAACCTATGGTTGCCTAGTTTATCAGGAGCAGGTTATGCAAATTGTGCGAGATTTGGGCGGATACTCATATGGCCGATCGGACGAAGTTCGTCGAGCAATGAGTAAGAAGAAAATGAAAGTCATGCTTCAGGAGAAAGAATACTTCATTCATGGCAAGAAAGAGGACGAGGATGGAGAGGCAATTGCGGGATGCCTAGCAAATGGGGTATCAGAAGAAGCGGCAAATGAAATTTTTGAAGTAATGGTTAGTTTTGCCGAATATGCTTTCAATAAGTCACATGCTGCTGCCTATGCTGTGGTAGCTTTCCAGACTGGATATTTGAAGTGCCACTACCCAGTTGAGTTCATGGCGGCACTTATGTCAAGTGTTATGGGAGAGACCAGGCATATTTCTGACTATGTTAGAAATTGCAGGGAGATGGATATCGACTGTCTACCGCCATCAGTTCTATATAGTAATACAGATTTTCAGGCAAGCGATGGGAAGATCAGGTTCGGACTTCTTAGCGTTAAAGGTGTTGGCGCAGGCATTGCAGAGGAGATTGTGCGAAGCCGTGAGCAGAATGGAAAGCCAGAGAATTTTTTTGAATTCATTGAAAGAATCGATCCAAGAGAGCTTAATAAGAAAACTATAGAGTCGCTAATTAAGGCGGGCGCTTTTGATGAGCTTGAACCGAATAGGGCGGCGCTTTTGGCAGTATGTGATGAGACGGTAGCAAGTGCACAGAAGAATGCGCGCAGAATGAATACTAATCAGGTCTCTCTTTTTCAACTTACTGGAATGGAGGAGGTCATGGAGGAGGTTGCAAGGACACCGTCATTGCCAAAGATATCAAATTTTGCTGATGATCAGTTACTTGCTCTTGAGAAGGAAGTAATTGGAGTATATCTGACGGGGCACCCGCTAGAAGGATACAGGGATATTATTGAAGCTAATGTTACAACGACGACAGCAGCTTTGTTGGATGTAAGTGAGGAATTTGATGCAGAGTCAGCAGATGGGGAGTCGATACAGCTTGAGAACTCAAGATTCAGCGATGGAGACAGGGTTGTTTTGGCTGGCATGTTAACTGAAGTTAAGCAAATGATTACTAAACGGGCTCAGACGATGGCAAGAATTCAGCTTGAAGATTTCTATGGAATCATTGGCGGAATAGTTTTCCCTAGGAATTTTGACAAATATAGGGCAGCTATCAAGGAGGATGAAATCGTTGCTATTGCCGGAAAGCTCAGCATGAAGGATGAGGGAGCACCGGAAATCTTGATTGACTCTGTTGTTCCAATTAATAACATCATTGAGCTTAATATGAATAGGCATGCTTCAAGAAAGATAGGTAATACAAATTTTACAGATTGTGAGAGGATTAGCCCTAAGCAAGCAACTGTTGTTAGTCCAGAGGAATATGTGAAACTAAGAGTCAGTCAGGATGTTATTGAACGCCATGGGGATGCGAAAGGGGCATTGTATCATATAACGGATGTACTGTCTTTGTATCCGGGTTCAAGAGAGGTGCTTGTATATTTGCCAAATGGAACAATGATTCGAGCAGATAATGCAAGCCGTGTTAAGGCTGAACCAGAATTAGTCGCAAGGCTAGAAAGAATTCTAGGAATAGGAAATGTGAAAGTGTAGCAATGCACAAATAATATAATTAGGAGGACTCGATGGGAAAGAAAGGTATCATACTATACACATCAAAACGAGGATCAACAAAAGAATATGCAGAGTGGATTGCGGATGAAATTAGAGACTCAGGGTCTGAATGTGAAGCTGTCCCATATGATTCAGGCAAGGCAACAAAAAGTCGCATCAATCTATATGAATATGATTTGATAATCTATGGTGGGTGGATTCGGGGAAGCGGGATAGTTGACTTTGATAAATTCAAAGGAGAGTTAGACGAAGAGCTACTTAATAGATTGTTGATTTTTGGAGTCGGAATTGCCAATGAATCATCGGACAATTATATGCAAGTATATGATATTAATTACAAGGGGATTTTTAAAGACGGAGAGAAAAATCCTACATTATATATTTTATCTGGCAGATACGATCCAAATAAGATTACGGGAATCGATAAGATGATGATGGGCGTTATGAAGAAAGTTCTAATGTCGGGTAGCACTAAAGATGCGAAGCCTGACGCAGATAATATGAAGAACAGAATAATAAATGGAATTGATTTAGTTGATAAGAACAACATAAAGGCTATTGTTAAGGAAGCAAAATCTATCCTAGCGTAAAAGGGCTTATAGGATAAAATGTGGCTTATAGGACAAGGTTTATAGGACAAAACGTGTTAGCAAAAACCGCTACAAACATTGATATTTCAATGTTTGTAGCGGTTATCTTTTTTTATGTCATAAAAAGTATTATTGAATAATCATGTATAAAGCGAAGAGCACTGTAGAAATCCACATTACAACGGGAATATCTTTAGCCTTTCCTTCAAAGATTCTCAGTACTACCCATGAGATAATACCAAACATGATTCCATTGGCAATTGAAGATGTGAAAGGCATCATTACGATTGCCATAAATGCTGCCATAGCATCAGACATTGGAACACCTTCAAGCTTAATGTTCTTAACCTGTGTAATCATTAGGTAACCTACAAATACAAGTGCAGGTGTTGTTGCAAAACTAGGAACAGATAGGAACAAAGGTGAAAGAATCAAAGAAATAAGGAACAATATACCTGTTGTTAGGGATGTAAGTCCAGTTCTTCCTCCAGCTGCAACACCTGCAGTTGACTCAACATATGAAGTAACTGTTGATGTACCACAGCATGAACCAACTACTGTACCGATGGCATCGGATAGAAGCGCCTGCTTAGCCTTAGGAAGATTTCCCTTATCATCAAGAAGATTGGCCTTTGATGCTACACCGATTAGTGTTCCAACTGTATCAAATATATCTACATATAGGAATGAAAATACAATAACAACAAACTCAAGCAGGTGATCAAATACCCAGCTAAAGTTAAAGCTGAACATGTACTTCATTGGCGGAATACCACTAAACGAGAATGAAGGATATACAGAATATACACCATTAGCTGGATCTGGAACATACCAGCCAACTGCTTGAGCAATCATTCCAAGAACCCAAGTAATTAGAATCCCATAGAAAATAGCTCCCTTTATTCCCTTGTTATGCATTATTGCTATAACAATAATACCAAGAAGTGAAAGAAGTACTGCAGGCTGAGAAAGATCTCCAAGAGCAAGGTCTACAACAGCTCCTGAATTCTTTAAGCCTATAATAGCGATAAAGAGACCAATACCAACTGAAATACCGTATTTCAGATTACTTGGAATATCACTAACTAACTTCTCTCTAAAATTAGTGAATGATAACAAAATGAAGATAATACCTTCAACTAGGATAGCTGCTAGCGCGATTTCCCAAGGGTTTGCTGCATCAATCGTTCCGCAAATGCTTGCAAAATAAGCATTTAGTCCCATACCTGAAGCAAGTGCAACTGGGTAATTAGACATTAGCGCCATTGTGATTGTAGCAATAGCTGCAGATATTGCAGTTGCTGTAAATATTGAACCTGAATCCATACCAGATGCTGAAAGAATAGCAGGATTTACAGCCAGGATATAAACCATCGAGAGGAAGGTTGTAAGACCAGCTGTAATTTCGGTCTTCGGATCAGTGTTCATTTCATCGAGCTTAAAGAACTTTCTCATTTTTTTACTCCTTTTTAATTGTTCTTGTCAAATAATTTCAATTAGTTATATTAAGAATATTTTTTAATTATATAATACTAATACGTTATTTTTCAAGTCGAATATGCAGTCTATGCAGTCGAATATATAACTGTAAGAAATAATCAGTTATGATCGAGAACTAACACATCGATTATAAATAAAAATTTGCGCAAAAAAAGCGTAAAAAAAGCTGAAATATACTTGCAAATAGTGACTTTTTTGACTATAATAATTTGGTGCCGCTAGGAACAACATCTTTGTTGCGCCTAAGGCTAAAGAATTTTTATATCTGACACATCGTGATATGACTACGGTGCCCTGACAATAGAGACGGGTTAAAGCTAGAGACTCGCGATGGAAGTAATGAACCGGAGGTATTTTTATGTCAGTAGTATCAATGAAACAACTACTAGAAGCAGGTGTACATTTTGGACACCAGACAAGAAGATGGAACCCTAAGATGAACCAGTACATCTTCACAGAGAGAAATGGAATTTATATCATCGATCTTCAGCAGACAATCAATCTGATCAATGTTGCTTATGATTTCATGAGAAAGGTTGGAGAGACAGATGCTCCAGTACTTTTCGTAGGAACTAAGAAGCAGGCTCAGAATGCAATTAAGGATGAAGCTGAAAGATGTGGCATGTATTTCGTTAACGAAAGATGGCTTGGCGGAATGCTTACTAACCACAAGACAATCTCAAAGAGAATCGATAGACTTGCTGAGATTAGAGCAATGGAAGAAGATGGTACAATCAATAAGTATGCTAAGAGAGAGGCTCTAAAGCTTCGTAACGAGGCTGACAAGCTTGAGAAGTATCTTGGCGGGATCAAGGATATGAAGGGAATGCCTGGGGCAATCTTCGTAGTTGACCCTAAGAAGGAAAAGATTGCTGTTAAGGAAGCAAGAATTCTTGGAATTCCTGTTATCGGTATCGTAGATACAAACTGTGATCCAGATGATGTTGACTTTGTAATCCCAGCTAACGACGATGCTATTAGAGCAGTTAAGCTAATTGCTGGTTGCATGGCTGACGCTATTATCGAGGCTAAGCAGGGCGAGAGCTTCCAGGAAGCTCAGGAAGAAGAAGTTACAGAGGCTAATGACGAGGAGTAATTCTCGTTGAAAGGAGTAATAGAAATGGCAAATATTACAGCATCAATGGTTAAGGAACTTCGTGAACTTACAGGTTCTGGAATGATGGATTGCAAGAAGGCTCTTACTGAGGTTGATGGTAACATCGAAGCGGCAGTTGACTATCTTAGAGAGAAGGGAATTCTAAAGGCTCAGAAGAAGGCAGGAAGAATTGCTGCAGAAGGTCTTGTTAGTGCAACTTTCTCAGATGATCACACAACAGCAGCTATAGTTGAGATCAACTCAGAGACAGATTTTGTTGCAAAGAATGAGGAATTTATCGAGTTCGTTGATAAAACAGCTGCATTCGTTCTGAATAAGGCTGAGATGGATATGGATACATTCATGACAGAGAAGTTCGATGCTTTTGGCGGAGATACTGTTAAGGATGTACTTACAGCAAAGGTTGCTAAGATTGGTGAGAACCTAAATATTAGAAGGTTTAAGAAGCTTGAAGCACCGGGTGTTGTTTACACAGGATATGTTCACGGTGGTGGAAGAATCGGAGTAATAGTTGGTATTGAGACAACAGCTACTGCTGCTGAAATCGAAGCTGTAGGTAAGGATGTGGCAATGCAGGTTGCTTCAATGAATCCTAAGTTTATTGATGAGTCAGGGGTTGATCCTGAGTACATCGAGAACGAGAAGAAGATTCTTCACGAGCAGGTTCTTAACGAAGGAAAGAAGCCTGAGATGGTTGACAGAATCGTTGAAGGTAAGATTAAGAAGGAACTTAAGGAAGTTTGTCTTCTTGAGCAGCCATTCGTTAAGAACGGTGATGTTACAGTTGGACAGTATGTTGCAGATGCAGCTAAGGCTCTTGGCAAGGATATGAAGGTTGTATCAATGCTTAGATACGAGGTTGGCGAAGGAATCGAGAAGAAGGAAGATGACTTTGCTGCTGAAGTAGCTGCTGCCGTTTCACAGAAGTAATAATAGATTAATCGAAGCCCTGAAGTGCCTAATGGTAATTCAGGGCTTTTGTGTATGCGCGATTTTTTCAGAAATACAATTTTTGAGATAAATTCATATCCAAAAAATGATATACTAAATTACAGAATAATTAATTATGAGGGCTGTATATGATTGCATATTTTTTGGGACTTTTCTCTGGAAGTACACTTCCGATTCAGACAAGCGTTAATACGAAGCTTGGAGAATATTTGCGTTCGCCGCTTCTTGCTAGCATAGTATCTTTTACCGGTGGAATTTTCTGTACTACGGTTGCTATTCTGATAATGAAATCAGGGTTTAGTTACCCGTGGGCGGAACTAGCTAATGAACCGATTTGGATATGGTTTGGCGGATGCTGTGGCTTTATTCTTGTATGCTTTAATATGATTGGATTGCCAGTACTTGGAAGCGCTCAGGTTGTCATGATTTGTGCACTAGGACAAATTATTGGCGGGGTCACTGTAGACTCGTTAGGCATATTTAAGGCAGAAGTGATTCCATTTACAATTACTAAGCTTGTTGGAGCAGTGCTAGTAGCTTGCGGGGTTGCAATCGTGTCTTTGCAGAAAACAGCCATCCTCAAGGAGCAGACTATCGAGGCAGAACTCAAAGAACAGGAGCTTATTGAGAAAAAGAATCTTTGGCCTTATAGATTACTGGTGTTACTAGGCGGCATATCGGCGGGAATACAGGTTGGAATCAATGGTAGACTTGGGATTGTTACTGGTGATATTTTGCAATCGACACTTGTTTCGATGGTTGTAGGGTTAATTTCGGCAATCGCAGTTTGCCTCGTCTTGCTGGCAGTAAAGGGGAAAAGCAGATTCCTCTCTAGCGAGAAAGCTAACTTTAAGTCGAAGTGGTGGATGTATACGGGTGGAATTTTTGCATTAATTGCAGTTGCGTCGAATGTATATCTGTCACACCAGCTTGGAGCGGGACTCGCGGTAATTGTGTCTCTTATAGGGCAGATGGCCGGAGGCCTTGTTATCGATGCGAGCGGTTTTCTCCTTCCATATAAGAAGCCAGTTACTGGGAAGAAAATCATTGGAATTGTCATAATGCTTATAGGCGCGATGCTTGTAAGATTAATATAGTTTGGTTATCAAAGAACCTATTGTATTGTCTGGGAGGTTGTTATGGAGGCGAATTGTTCTAAGAAAATTAAGGTCGCGGGTTTGCAAACGGTTGTGACGGCAGATAAGGATGTGAATCTTGAGAATTTGAGAGAACTTCTCAATGACCCAATACTTGAAGGCATCGACATAGTATGCTTGCCGGAAATGTGGAATTGCCCATATGATATAAAGAATTTTGCGACTTACGCTGAGGCAGATGGCGGAGAATTGTGCCAGGAACTTAGTAAGCTTGCAAAGGAACATAATATTTATCTTCAGGCGGGAACTGTGCCTGAGGTTGATGAGAAGGGGAAGATTTATAACACTGCATATATGTTCGATAGAGCAGGGCAGAAGATCGGTAAATACAGAAAAATGCATTTATTTGATATTTTCGCTAGCGGCGAGATTGTCTTTAAAGAGTCAGATGTGCTTACGGGCGGTGATCACTTTGAACTTGCCGATACTGAGTGGGGACCTATTGCAATAAATATTTGTTTTGATATTCGTTTTCCAGAGTCCTCAAGAATTCCTGCTCTCGCTGGAGCAAAGGTGATTATTAATCCAGGGGCATTTAATATGACAACGGGTCCAGTTCACTGGCAGCTTGGCTTTAGGCAAAGAGCAATTGAGAATCAAGTGTTTATGATTGGAACTGCACCTGCAAGGGATAGCGGGGCTGGTTACAAGTCTTGGGGGCATTCAATCGTGACCGATCCTTGGGGCGACATTCTATATGAGCTTGACGAGAAGCCAGGCATTGGAATTGCAGAGCTAGACTTGGATTATCTAGATAGAGTTCGTCAGAGAATGCCGCTGATGAGTGCTAGAAGAACAGATGTGTATGAGGTTAAGGAGAAGTAGAATTATGAAGAAGGAATTTATGCATATAGGGATACCCGTTTCAGATGTTATGCCTGGAATGGTATATAATGAAAAAACCAAAATGTGGCGAAGCAATCCAATGGACCACGAATATAGAGTGGAATTCATGAAGTATGAAGAAGGGACACCTTTTCCTGAAATACTTCATAAGAAACCTCATGTTGCATACAAGGTAGATAGCCTCGAGAGTTGCATCGAGGATGCGGATGAGTTGATTTATGGCCCTGTTGCAGCATCAAGCGCTGCAGCAATGCTTGCCTTTATCATTAAAGATGGTGCTATTATAGAGATTTTTGAAGAGAAATAAAGGAGGTATGTGATGAACGAAATGATGAATATTGTGTACAGAGAACCTGTTGAAGAGGATGCACAGAAGATTGTGGATTTTTACAATTACGTTGGAGGTGAGACGCACTTCCTTAGCTTTGAAGAGAATGAGTATCCACTTGATGTTGAGGCGCAGAAAGAGGCAATTAAGTCGACTAATTCACACCCAGCAAGCATTATGATTCTGGCTATGGATGGAGAAGACATCGCCGGCATTGGCACAATTGGTTCAGGCGATAAGATTAAGTCGCGCCACCAAGGCGAACTGGGAATTGTAGTTGCAAAGAAGTATCAAGCACAGGGAATCGGTACAACTCTTATGAAAAAGCTTATAGATTTCTGCAAAAATAATGGAATAACGACTCGCATACAGCTCGACACAAGTTGCAACAACGAAGTTGCGTACAAATTGTATGAGAAGCTTGGTTTTGAAATTGAGGGCAGGCTTAAGAATACCCAGCTAATTGATGGAGAATATTCAGATCTGTATGTAATGGGATTGATGCTATAACCGAGCCGTATTGGGTGCATACAGGGTTACACAAACCTGTTGCTGCATTTGTATTGATTAAGCTAAAAAATAAGCTGGTAATGAAAAACCTGCTAAGAAACAAATCATTTGAATTGTTCCAAGCAGGTTTTATATTGCAATAATTAATCGTGAATCACACTCTTAGGCCTAGAAATCATAAGTATGCTCGTATAGAACAGCGCCACCGGCTTCTAGATATGAAACTTTCATTGAAATATCATCAATACCAGTGGAATTCTCAAGCTCCTCCACAACTGATTCGAATGCATCTTCAGCTTCTTCACTGCTAGCCTGAAGTGAACTTACTACTGCTTCTTTTATTGTTGCGTCAGAGAAATCATAAGACTCATCAAATGTATAGGTGTAAATTAACATATTTCCTTTTGCTGTTATTGTAACGCCGTCAGTCTCCAGCGAAGAAAGTTCTTCTTGTACATCTTCATCTTGGAGTGCCTCTTCAAGCGTCTTTGGACCACCGCAAGCAGTCAGCAGTCCAAGTACAAGGGTTAACGACATAACTAAAAACAGCATTTTCTTAAGTGTTTTGTTCATAATCATTTCTCCTTCCTTTTACTGAAACATATTCTTACGAAGATAATATATGGCATCAACTATATTGTCAAGTAGGGTAGGATTAATGTGATTTTTGTGATTTTGATGTGGTTTTGAGATTTTAGTAGATAGTACAAAGCCTAATGAAATTTCTAACATTTTCCAATAAAAAAAGTACCTTTAAATGTCGAAAAATCTCATGAAAAAGTGTATACTAAAAGGCAAGTTATGTATTCCACGAGGAAATCGGAGATTTAGAAAATGAATAAAGAACTAATAATCGTCCTTGACTTTGGTGGTCAGTACAATCAGCTAATCGCTCGTCGCGTGCGTGAGGCCGGAGTTTACTGTGAAGTGCAGCCATACACTATGTCTCTTGACGAAATAAAAGCAAAGAAACCTAAAGGTATTATTCTAACGGGAGGCCCTAACAGTGTTTACGACATGGAGTCGCCGCACTATGAGAAGGCTCTTTTTGAAGCAGGAATTCCTATTCTTGGAATTTGCTACGGCGCACAGCTTATGGCTTGGACTTTGGACGGTGAAGTTGCGACTGCACCAGTTAGCGAGTACGGCAAGACAGAAGTTGATGTTGATACAAACAACACTTTATTTAAAGATGTTTCAGACAAGACTATCGCTTGGATGAGCCACACCGATTACATTAAGGAAGTTCCTACAGGCTTTGAGATCACAGCACATACGCCGGTATGTCCTATTGCGGCAATGAGCAATGATGATGCTAAGCTATATGGAATCCAGTTCCACCCAGAAGTAACACATTCGGTTCATGGCATGGAGATGCTCTCTGCTTTTGTTTATGGCCCATGCGGTTGCAAAGGCGACTGGAAAATGGACTCTTTTGTAGAGAGAACAATTGAAGAAATTCGCGAGAAAGTTGGCGGTGGCAAAGTTCTTTGTGCACTTTCTGGCGGAGTTGATTCATCTGTTGCAGCAGTTATGCTATCTAAGGCAGTTGGCAAGCAGCTGACATGTGTATTCGTAGATCACGGTCTTCTTCGTAAGAATGAAGGAGATGAGGTCGAGGCAGTTTTTGGCCCAGATGGCCCATATGATTTGAACTTCATCCGTGTCAATGCACAAGAGCGTTTCTATGGAAAACTAGCCGGTGTAACGGAGCCAGAAGCAAAGAGAAAAATCATCGGTGAGGAGTTCATTCGTGTGTTCGAAGAGGAAGCTCAGAAAATCGGTGCTGTTGATTATCTAGTTCAGGGCACAATTTACCCGGATGTAATTGAGTCCGGTCTTGGCAAATCTGCAGTAATTAAGTCACACCACAATGTTGGCGGTCTTCCTGATTATGTTGATTTCAAAGAAATCATTGAGCCTCTTCGCAACTTGTTTAAGGATGAGGTTCGTCGTGCAGGTCTAGAACTTGGAATTCCTGATTACCTAGTATATCGTCAGCCATTCCCAGGCCCAGGTCTTGGAATTAGAGTTATCGGCGAGGTAACAGCAGAGAAGTGCAAGATTGTACAGGACGCAGACGCGATTTACCGCGAGGAAATCGGAAAGGCTATGGATTCAGGCTTGATTCCTAAGTTCGGAGAACCTGGAACTGTCGGCCAGTATTTTGCAGCATTAACAAATATGCGTTCAGTTGGAGTAATGGGTGATTTCCGTACTTACGACTACGCAATCGCACTCCGTGCAGTAGAAACTAGCGACTTCATGACAGCTACAGCTTCAAAGCTTCCCTGGGAGGTTCTTGAAGTAGTGACAACTCGTATCGTAAACGAGGTTGATCATGTAAATAGAGTACTCTTTGATTGTACGGGTAAACCACCCGGAACGATTGAGTTCGAATAGGGCTGCCAATCGCTGTAAGCATTGGAATTGCAAGGGTATAGCGACTTGGAAATGTGTCTTGACCTAACTTTGACCTACTAAAACTTAATACAAATAATAATATAGAAGTGCTTATTGGATATGCCCCCTGTCAAGTAGACAGGGGGCATAT
>LSQX01039027.1_pt3 | contig 20573 bp, 12 predicted proteins | sample 654561 | NCBI WGS metagenome assembly LSQX01 (sample SAMN04489861, study PRJNA283612) | anaerobic digester metagenome | isolation source: 4 biogas reactors fed with cattle manure at either 37C or 55C with and... | place: Denmark: Kongens Lyngby | collected 2014 | reverse complement strand
GTCGTACTCCATCGTCCGCGCGCGCCGTCCGGCCTTGCCGGGACGCACGTCGGTGATCGCCAGCACGTTGCCGTGGCCATCGAAGTCGTACTGGTCGTATACGTCCGGTCGACCCGGCGCGCGCCGATGGTGGGCGTGAGGCCGGTGGCGTGGCAGGCCGTGGCCGGGGGCAGGCCTGCGGCCGACCAGGCGAGGTTTCCGGCCGGGTCGTAGCCCATCAGTGTGGCGCCCGTTTCCGGCTCCACGATGCGGCACAGCTCCTGGTGCTTGTTGTAGGCGTAGGTGCGGTTCACCGCCAGGGTGCCGCCCACGGGGCTGCTGCTGTCGCTGCGGCGCAGGACGGTCGGCTTGCCGAAGGCGTCGCGGGTGATGTGCGTGAACGCGCCTTCCGGGTGGCTGACCTGGACCGGATAGTCCGTGGTCGGTTCGTCCCAGGCCAGGAAGCGCGTGGTGGTGACCCGCAGGTTCGGGCTGGTCACCTTCTGCAGGAAGCCCGCCAGGTATTCGGTGGTGGTGGTGAACTTCCCACCGGGGGCATCCACGCTGGGCACCCAGGTTTTCGTGACCCGCCCGAGCGCGTCATATTCGCTGTAGGTGCCCGCCGTCACCGTGCGGTAGTCGGCCAGGGTCCGCATCGGATGCGACTGGAAGGCCAGGCGCCCGGCGTCGTCGTATCGCTTCACCACTATGCTGCGGGTCGCGGCGGGATTTGCGCTGTCGTAGCGCTCCTCGACCACCGGCCGCCACATCGCGTCGAGGTGAATGACCGTGCGCGCATTGCCGGTGCCGGTCTGCCAGCGCCAGTGCTGCGGCAGGCCGTACGCGGCCGCCTGCTGCGCGAAGTCATGCGTGGTCGGGTTCCAGACCACGCCGTGGATCGGGTCCTCGACCGGATAGGTGACCCGGGTCAGGCGGCCCATGAGGTCATGCTGGTAGCCGGTGGTGGCGCCGACTTCGTCGGTGACCGAAGTGATCCATCCCGCGTCATCCACCACCGCGGACTGGGTCGCGCCCGCAGGCGCCTCGGGCGTGGCCGGATGGCGGATCAGCCTCGGCACGCCGCGCTTCCAGTTGGAGAGCTGGATGACATTGCCGGCGCCGTCGGCGACCGATTTCAGGGTGCCGGCCTGGTCGGTGCCGGTGGCCCCGTTCCAGGCGGTGACCTGTTTCAGCTTGCCGAAGGCATATTCCTGCTCCGGCTGCGCAAGCGCGGCGCTGTACGTGGTCTTCGACAGTTCGATACCGCCCGGCCAGTCGCTGGTGATGCACGACGCCGGCGCGACGCACTTGACCAGGGCCACCTGGCCCAGGACCCACTTGGCCAGGTGGTCGTGATAGGCGGTGACCTCGGTGCGGCTGTAGCCCAGGCTGCTGGCCCTGACCTGCTGCAGCGGACGCGCGTGCGCGTCGAATGACGAATGGACCCGGGTGAAGCTGGTGCCGTCCCGGATCACCGTGGTCGACAGCCGCGGGCGGATCCGAGACGTGTTGAGCGGGTCGCCGAAGACGACGAAGCTGCTGCCCAGGTTGTGCGCGAACGCCTGGCCGGCGGCCTGCGCGTCGTCCATGTAGGCGTGGGTCGTGGTCTGCAGGGTGATTCCGGCCCGGCGCACCTCCTCCTTCAGCAATCGGCCTTCGTCGATGCCGTAGTCCTTGCCGAAGGTGTGGACGGTCTGGGTCTGGTCCGGGTGGGTCACCGTGACGATCTTCCGGTTCGACGGCGCCGGCGGCGGCCCGGGCGGGCCGCTAGAGTCGTACGCGCCTTCCAGGGCCGCGTAGCTGTAGCTGGTGGTCGCGGCGGCCAGCCCCGTGCCCTCGACGCGCTTGTGCTGCAGCGACATCACCTCGTGGAACACCGGGACGGCGTTGTAGTCGTTGCGCCAGTTGTCGTCGGTGCCCTCCATGCAGGCGTACGGCACGTTGGTGCGCCCGTGGCGCACGGGCGAGAACGTATACGTGGCCAGCGCACCGGAGGGATGCGTGACCGTGAGCGTGGTCGTGTGCGGATCGATCACGTTGACCTTCGAGCAAAACAGGGGCCAGGCCTCCAGGTACTCGTTGGACGCGTGGTTCGGGTAGGACGGGTTGCGCTTGTACTGGATGCTCAGGGTGCCCTGGCGCTGGTAGGTCCAGCGGGTCTGGTCCGGGTTGATCACATCCGTGAGCCCGCGGTACAGATCGTGGACATACGTCCAGACGCGGTTGCCCGCGGTCGCGGTCTTCAGCGTGCCGTCGGCGTTGTAGGCCAGCGTGATCTCACGGCCGTCGTTGGCGTGGATGCGCGTGAGCCGGTCGCCCTGCCAGTCGTAGTCGACCCGGTTGCCAAAGCGGTCCTCGACCCGCGTGGCGTAGATCCGGACGCTGCCGCGGGGAAGACGGATCTCTCCCACGCCCGACGCATTGAGCTGGGTGATGGCCGGGTGGCTGCGGACCACCATCCAGTCGAAGGTGTATTTGACGCCGTCAGGCGAATAGCCGACGAAGCCTTGGCCGCCCTGGCCACTCTGCAGCGCCGGCAGGCAGGAGAAGAACCAGCCGTCCTTGGTCATCCACTTGAAGTCCACCGGCATGTCCGGCTTCACCAGACGTGGGTCGGTGGTGATCGAGATCAGGTCGCCGCCGCCGGATACCCCACCCAGGCGGATGCCATCCCAGTAGTCCTTGGCGGTGAACTGGTTGGGGAAGGTCCCGAACACCGGCGGCGCTGCCACAGTGGAACACCGGTCGGCCGGCGCCCAAGGCCGCGACAGCGGGTGCACCGACACCAGGTGCGGAACCTGCAGTTCCCACGACCCCAGCGGGCCGGTGACCATCGTGTTGCGCACGTCGTAGCTGCGCGACAGCTCCACCGGCAGGGCGCTGTTGCCGGGGAGGGACACGTCGGTGGTCGAGAAGGACACCGTGCCGTTGAACAGGTTGACCTGGTCGCCGAACATGCCGTCGCCCAGCGGCGACACGGCTTCGGTGGCGCGGATCCGGCGGGCGTATTCCTCGCCCCAGTTGTTGGTTTGCGCGACGCTGGTGGTGCCCAGCGTCAATGCCAGCAGGGTGAAGATGAGCCTCGAGCTCCGCGCGCCGATCCGTGACATGGTGCTCCCTTCCCCGTTGGCCCCTTGGACGACATACTAGCCGTCCCTGCCAGGCGTACCGTGATCTGCGCCCGGAATTCAGAGTTCGTCCAGCTGAAGTCCGCAACCCAAACTCGCGCCTCCGACATCTGCGTTGCTCACCCCGACACACCCGGCCCAAGTCTGCGCCCGTTTCCGGGATCGAACACCATCAGCCTCTCCACGTCCACGCGCATCCGCAGCGTTTCCCCTACCCGCGGCAGCTCGCCGGGTGGCAGCCGCGCCACCAGGGCCTGGCCGCCGGCGCGCAGGTTGACGTAGACCTCGCTGCCGACGGGCTCGACCACTTCGACCATGGCCTCGAAGCCATCGCCTGCGTTCCCGCCGGCATCCGCGCGCCCATCGTCAGCGCGCAGCAGGTGCTCGGGGCGCAGCCCGAAGTCCAGCTCCCTCCCCTGCCACTCCTCCGGCAGCCGTAGCCCGGGGGCAGGGATGCGCAGTCCTTCTTCGCCGAGCAGCGTGGGCCCGCCGGCAAGCTCCAGCCGCCCGCGGACCACGTTCATCGCCGGGCTGCCCAGGAAGGTCGCCACGAACAGGTTCGCGGGGCGCTCGTACAGCGCCATCGGGGTGTCGACCTGCTGGATGCGGCCGCCGTCGAGCACCACGATGCGCTGGCCGAGCGTCATCGCCTCCACCTGGTCGTGGGTCACGTAGACCATGGTGGTGCGGAGGCTGCGGTGCAGGCGCGCGATCTCCACCCGCATCGCCGCGCGCAGGCGGGCATCGAGGTTGGACAGCGGCTCGTCGAGCAGGAACACCTGCGGCTGGCGCACCAGCGCCCGGCCCAGCGCGACGCGCTGGCGCTGGCCGCCCGACAGCGCGGCGGGCCTGCGATCCAGCAGTTCCCCGAGGCCCAGGGTCTCCGCCGCGGCGGCCACGCGCGCGGCCACGTCGGTCTTGCCCATGCCGCGCAGCTTCAGGCCGAAGGCCAGGTTCCCGGCCACGGTCATGTGCGGGTACAGCGCGTAGTTCTGGAACACCATGGCGATGTCGCGGTCGCGCGGGGCGACGTCGTTGACCACGCGGCCGCCGATCGCGATCGTGCCGCCGTCGACGGCCTCGAGCCCGGCGATCATGCGCAGCAGGGTGGACTTGCCGCAGCCCGAGGGACCCACCAGCACGAGCAGCTCGCCGTCCCGGGCCTCGAAACTGGCGTCGTGCACGGCAACGAAACCGTCGGGATACACCTTGCGGACGTGTTCCAGCCGGACCTGCGCCATCGCCCCTCCCGGGCCTGCCCCGTCACGCGCGCGCGGAGCCCCTGCGTTATCCTCGGAATGTACCCGTTTTCAACGCCTGCCCGCGTGCAGGCCGACGGAGCCGACCGCCCCATGTCCGACCCCGCCGCACCCGCGAAGGGCCCCGTTTTCCCCGACGGCTTCCTCTGGGGCGCCGCCACCGCCGCGCACCAGATCGAAGGCTCGCCGCTGGCCGACGGCGCCGGGCCCAGCATCTGGACCCGCTTCGCGCACACCCCGGGCATGACCCTGAACGGCGACACCGGCGACGTCGCCTGCGACCACTACAACCGCTGGAAGGACGACGTGCGCCTGATGCGCGAGCTGGGCCTGAAGGCCTACCGCTTCAGCGTGTCGTGGTCGCGGATCCATCCCGAGGGCACCGGTCGCGTCAACCCGAAGGGCCTGGACTTCTATTCGCGCCTGGTCGACGAACTGCTGGCCAACGACATCGAGCCGCTGGCCACGCTGTTCCACTGGGACCTGCCCGCGGCGCTGGACGACCGCGGCGGCTGGCTCAACCGCGACTGCGCCGACTGGTTCGCCGAATACGGTCGCACGCTCTACCGCGCGCTCGACGGGCGGGTGAAGAAGTGGGCCACGCTCAACGAGCCCTGGGTGGTCACCGACGGCGGCTACCTGCACGGTGCGCTCGCGCCCGGGCACCGCAGCCGCTACGAGGCCCCGATCGCCGCGCACAACCTGATGCGCGCCCACGGCGCGGCGGTGCAGGCCTACCGCGCGGAAGGCGCGCACGAGATCGGCCTGGTGGTGAACATCGAGCCGAAGTACCCGGCCAGCGACTCCGCCGAGGACGCGGCCGCGGTGCGCCGGGCGCACGCCTACATGAACGAGCAGTTCCTGCACCCGGCCCTTCTCGGCCGCTATCCGCCGGAGCTCAAGGAGATCTTCGGCGACGCCTGGCCGGACTGGCCGGCGGAGGACTTCGGACTCATCCGCCAGCCGCTGGATTTCGTCGGCATCAATTACTACACGCGCAGCGTGACCGCGGCCGGCGACAGCTATCCGCTGAAGGCCGCGGTGGTGCGGCAGCCGCTGGGTACCTACACCGAGACCGGCTGGGAGGTGTTCCCGCGGGGCCTGACCGACCTGCTGCTGTGGTTCAAGGACACCTACGGACCGCTGCCGGTCTACATCACCGAGAACGGCGCCGCCTTCTTCGATCCGCCGACCGCCGAAGACGGGCGCGTGCGCGATCCGCTGCGCATCGACTACCTGCGCAAGCACCTGGGCGCGGTCCACGATGCGATCGAAGCCGGCGTCGACGTGCGCGGCTACATGGCCTGGTCGCTGCTGGACAACCTGGAGTGGTCGCTCGGGTATTCCAAGCGCTTTGGTATCGTGCACGTGAACTACGCCACGCAGGAGCGCACGCCAAAGGACAGCGCGCGCTGGTACTCCACGGTCATCGGCAGCAACGGACGCACGCTTTCCGACCCGCTTCCCTGACGAGAGGTCCAAGGCGCCGGCATGCACGACCACGGACTGCAGACCGACGCCGGCCGCCAGGTCCTGCTGGCCGACATCGGCGGCACCAACGCCCGCTTCGCGCTGGCGGACACCGGCGCCGCCATGCCCTTGCTCGAGGAAAGCATCCGGCGCTACGCGGTCGCGGACTTCCGGTCGCTGGGCGACGCGGCGCGGCGCTACCTCGCCGACGCCGGGCTCGCCCGCGGGGCGCTGCGGCGCGGCGTGTTCGCGGTGGCCGGGCACGTCGCCGACGACGGCGCGCGCATGACCAACCATCCCTGGGTGGTCTCGCGCCGCAGGCTGCGCGAATCGCTGGGACTGGAGGACGCAAGGCTGGTGAACGACTTCACCGCGCAGGCGATGGCGCTGCCGCTGCTTGAGCCGGCGCAGCTTGCCGGCATCGGGGCGCCCCACTCCGCCGGCCCGAAGCCGGGATCCAAACGCACCTTCGCCGTGATGGGGCCGGGCACCGGCCTGGGGATCGGCGGGCTGCTGCTGCGCGACGGGCGCGCGATCGCGCTCGAGACCGAGGGCGGGCACGCGGGCTTCGCGCCCGGCACGCCGCTGGAGGCGGCGCTCCTGGACCACCTGGCGCGCGACTATGGACGCGTGTCCAACGAGCGCCTGCTCAGCGGGCCGGGCCTGGTCAACATCCACCGCGCCCTCTGCGCCATCGCCGGCAGCGACGCCGGCTCGATGACTCCGGCGGGCGTCGCCGCGGGCGCGCGCGCCGGCGATGCGCGCTGCGTCGAGGCGGTCGACGTGTTCTGCGCCGCGCTCGGATCGGCCGCGGGCGACCTGGTGCTGATCCTTGGCGCCTGGGACGGGCTGTACCTGGCAGGCGGGGTCACCCTGGAACTCATGGATCCGCTCCGCCACTCGGCCTTCCGCGCGCGCTTCGAGCAGAAGGGACGGTTCGCTCCGGTGATGGCGGCGGTACCCACGCGTGCGATCCTCCACCGCGAACCGGGCCTGCTTGGGGCGGCGGCCATCGCCTGCCAGGGCGCGGTCGCGTGAGCGCGCCGGGCGGCGACGCCGGCATCCCGCCGCGCGAGCGCGTGGAGTTCCAGGCATTCCAGGACGCCACGCAGTGGGCCTGGGCCGCAGCCGTCACCCTGTCCGCCGCGCTGCGCCGCGCGCTCGAGGTCGAACCGCGCGCGCGCCTGCTGCTGTCCGGCGGGCACACGCCCGGCGCCGCCTACGCGGCGCTGGCCCGCGCGCCGCTGGACTGGTCCCGGGTCGACGTCGCCCTGGTCGACGAACGCTGGCTGCTCCCGGACGACCCCGACAGCAACGCCCGCCTGGTCCGCGCTTCGCTGCTCGCGGACCGCGCCGCGGCCGCCCGCTTCGAAGCGATCACGCGCGCCGGGCGCAGCATCGAGGAAGCGGTGGACATCGCCAACATGCACGCCGCGCACCCTGCCAGCGTGGTCGTGCTCGGAATGGGCGAAGACGGCCATGTCGCCTCGCTGTTCCCGAAGATGATCGGGCTGGCCGACGCCCTCGCCTCCCGCCGTCCCTACGTGGCGGTCGACGCCACCGGCTGCCCCGGCGCAGGTCCCTGGACGCGCCGCGTCAGCCTGACCCCGGCGGGCCTGGCACCGGCGCGGACGCGCCTGCTGCTCATCCGCGGCGCGCGCAAGCGCGAACTGCTCGACCAGGTGCTGGCCGGCGACGATCCGCTGGAGCTGCCGGCGCGGATCGCCTTCACCACGCCCGGCGCCCGGCTCCGCATCCTCTGGTGTCCCTGACGTCATCCGTCCGCGCAGCGGTGGCGGCGGCTCGGGGTGCCACGTGCACGCGCGCGGGGAGATCGCGGATCCGGAGCTCGCCGTCCTGCCACGCCGCTTCGGCGCCGTTGACCGTGGTCGGGCCGGGGGTTTCGCCCGTCCAGGGCCATGGCAGCACGAGGCCGCCGGGGGGCGGCTGGAGGCCGTCCCCGATCACGAGCACGACGCCCTCCGTCCCGCGTCGCAGCGAGTAGTCGAGGATCCCGCCCGGCACGTGCAGCCCGCGCATGCCGACGCCGTGGTCCAGCCACTCGAGCGGCAGCCCGGCGGCCAGCACGATGCTGTCGTCGGCCTCGCGTTGGTAGGCGAACATGTCCAGTGCGGAGCGCACGAAGTCCGATGCCACCCATGCGTGCGGCAGGTCTCCGAGGAAGAAGGGCGCGCGCGGCGTCGGCGTGACGACCTCGGCCCACTGGTTCCAGGGCGGCGGCGCCCGGTCGTCCATGAACCAGGCCGCCGCCTCCGCGGCCCGCGCGCGCCAGCCGAGGCGCACGAAGGCGCCGACGTTCCGCCACTCGTACGGGGTGTAGGCGGTCCATCCGCGCCGTCCGTCGCGCCTGTCGACGAACTCGCACCAGTAGCGCTCGAAGGTCGTGCGCACGCGGTCCGCGGGCAGGTGCGCAAGCTCGCCGCCGGGGGCCAGCGCGATGGTGGTCGAGGTGGCATCGAAGTCGCCCAGCTCGGCCGCGCCGGGAAGGAAGTCGATCCCGTGGCGCGCGCCGGCGGCGTCGAGCGAGGCCAGCAGGTCGGCGCGGAAGCGGTCGCGCGAAGCAGCCATCCGGACCGCGTCCGCGGTCTCGCCCAGCGCCTCGGCCACCTGCACCGCGTCCTTGTAGCCACGCAGGGCCCAGAAGTTGTCCCAGTACGAATGCACCGGCCTGGCCGAATAGCCTTCGTGGCTGATCGACGCCGGCATCATCCCGTGGAAGGCGGGATCCAGCGCGCGGTTGGCCGCGGTGCGCTCGCTGAGCGCGAGCCGTTCCATGTAACCGTAGGCCGCCAGCACGTGCGGCCACATGCGGCGCAGGAAGGCCTCGTCGCCCGTGTAGCGCCAGTACTCCGCGATCGCGAAGACCAGCTGGCCGTGGCTGTCGTTCTCCGGCACGGGATCGCTGCCGCGGTCGTCGACGCAGCACGGCACCTTGCCGTCGTCGAACTGGTACGGCGCGTACCAGTCGAGGTAGTCGCGCACGGCGTCCGCGCGCCCGAGCCGCAGCAGGCCCTCCGAGATCATGGCGCCGTCGCGGATCCAGCTCCGCGAATAGGAACGCGTGCCCGGCTGCAGCCGCGGCCCGACCCGCGAGGCCAGCATGTGCGCCAGCGCCGTGCGCAGGGTGTCGGCCAGCGCCTGGCCCTGCGGCGGCACGTCGAGGCCGACCCGGTCGAGCTTCGCGCGCCAGCGCGCCGCCGCCTCCTGCTGCAGCGCTTCGGCGTCCCACCAACGGCGTGCCGCGGCGCTGCCGCCTGTCATCGGCACCATCACCTCGACGCTGCCGACCTCGCCCGGGCCCAGCCGCATGCGGTAGACCAGCGCCGCCGAGGCCAGGCCGGTGGGATCCCCGGCCACCCGCGTGCCGGTCGGCAGCGGGCCGGCCGCGAGATGCGCCACCGCGTCGCCCGAGTCGAAGGGCGATGCGAAGGACGCCGCGGGGACCTGCTTGGCGAACACCCGCGGCATGCCGGCGACCGTGACCATGCCGCCATCGACGGCGATGTCGGTGATCGGGCTCACCCCGCCGACGGTGTTGAGGAACTGCGACGGCGGATTGACCTGGAGCGGACGCACCGCCAGTGCGAGCCGCAGCTCGCGCGGCCCGGCGCTGGTGTTGGCCAGCCGATAGCGCAGCACGAGCTGCGAGTTCCGCGGCTCGCCCGCGGCGAAGGCGGTGACCCGCAGCGAGAACCCGGGGTGCCGCCAGTCGACGCTCGGGATCGGCAGGTAGCCGTCCTGCAGGGACTGCCGCGGTGAAGCGTCCGCCCAGGACACCAGGGCCCCGTCCGCGAGCACGAAAGGCTCGATGCTGAAGCCACCGCGCGCCACCTCCACGGCTCCGTCCTCGGAAAGCAGGCCCTGCTGCAGGCCGCCGTCGAGCCCGAGGAGCGTCCAGTAGGGCTGCTCGCCGCTGAAGCCGCGCGGATACCGGCCGCGCGGCAGGTCGGCGGCGACCGCGGCCACGAAGTCGTTGGCGTGGGCGCTGAAGGACAGCGGCCGGACCCCGGCCTCGGCGAGCGCGAATTCCGCGCCGGGTCCCTCGAGGGCGTCGAGCGCAATGAAGCGCGCCTCGGATTCGGGCAGCGCGATCCAGTCGCGCCCGCCGTCACCGCCCTCCACGCGCCGCGCGTCGCGCCACGATCCGCCGTCGTCGGACAGCTGCAGCGCATAGCGCGAGGCATGTGCGCCGGGCGCCCAGTCGAGCACCAGTCCGCCGAACTCCCGCACCCGGCCCAGATCCAGCACCAGCCGCTGGCCGCCGGCGACCACCGGGGCCCGCCACGCGCTCGAGACGCTGCCGTCGACCGCGGCCGCCGCGCCGCCCGCGGTGGCCAGCGCGATGGCCGCCAAGGGAGAGTCATCCGGCGGCGCGAGCGCGCTCAGCGCCAGCTCGTCGAAGCAGACCGAGCCGCGCCCGCCGACGCGGCTGTGGACCACCAGCTCGAGGGCGGCGCTGGCCCGCAGCCGGGGATCCGGATCCGGCCCCCAGGCGCGCGTGACGTGCCTGGCCTTGTAGCGCACCTGCGTCCAGCGCGACGGCGGCTCGACCGCGCGGCGCTCGACCCACCAGACGTTCTCCCCGCTCGCGTCGACGAGCTTGAACTGCAGGTCATTGGCCGGCGCGTCGCCGCGGAACCGGAATTCGAAGCGGTAGTTGTCGGGGAACACCAGCGGCAGCGCGCGCCGGATGCCCGCGTGCCCGGAGACGCCGTTGAAGTCGTAATCCAGGCACAGCGCGAGCCCTTCGGCGCCGTCGACCGCGCGCAGCGAGGCCTCCACCTGGTCCGAGGCGACGACGCTCCACGCGCCCGGATCCTCGAAGCCGTCGAGCAGGCGCGTGGACAGCACCTCCTGTGCCGCGGCCGGGCCCGCCGCGGACAGCCCCGCCCATGCCAGCAGCACCGCCGCGCCGCGCCATCGCCCGCTCCTGATCACATCCCGCTCCCGCCCATCATCCCTTCACGCTTCCCGGCAACAGTCCCTGCATGTACCAGCGCTGCAGCAGCAGGAACAGCAGCAGCACCGGCAGCACGGTGACCACCGCGCCGGCCATCATCATCTCGACGTCCATGATGTGCTCGCGCGAGAGCGTTGCAAGCGCCACCGGCAGCGTGTAGTGCTGTTCGTCGGCAAGCACGATGAGTGGCCACATGAAGTCGTTCCAGGCGGCCATGAAGGTGAACACCGCGAGCGTGACCAGCACCGGCCGCAGCAGCGGGAGCGCCACCTGCACGAAGATGCGCAGCTCCCCGGCGCCATCGATGCGCGCGGCCTCGAGCAGGGCGTCCGGGATCGAGCGTGCGTACTGGCGCACCAGGAAGATCCCGAAGACCCCGGCCAGCGCGGGCACGACCACGCCGCCCAGGCTGTTGACCAGACCAAGCTCCCTCATCAGCAGGAACAGCGGCAGCATGGCGACCTGGGCCGGCACCACCAGCGCCGCGAGCAGCAGCTGGAACAGCCGCGCGCGCCCGCGGAAGCGCAGCTTGGCGAAGGCGTAGCCGGCCGCGGTGTTCACCAGCAGGGAGCCGACCGTGATCGCCGCCGACACCGCGAGGCTGTTGGCGAAGGCGCGCCCGATCCCGGTGCGGGCGAACAGTTCGCGATAATTGTCGAGGGTGACGGCGCCCGGCAGCAGCGGCGGCGGGAAGCGGCTGGCCTCGCCCATCGGCATGAACGACACCGACACCATCCATGCCAGCGGCGCCAGCGCCAGCAGCGCGAGCACCGCCAGCGCGCCGTTGACCAGGAGCGCCTGCGGCATCGTGCCGCCGACCGGGCGGTTCATACCAGGCCCCTCCGCCGGCCCGCGCGCAGCAGCAGGCTGGTGGCGCCGAGGATCACCAGGAACAGGACGAAGGCCACGGCCGATGCCCGGCCGAGGTTCCACCACCGGAAGCCCTCTTCGTACATGAGGTAGAGCACGCTCACCGTCGACTGCAGCGGGTCGCCGCGGGTCATCACGTAGGGCTCGGCGAACAGCTGGAAGTAACCGGAGACCGTGATCACCGAGACCACCAGCAACACGGGGCCAAGCGCCGGCAGGGTGATGTGCACGACCTGCCGCCAGGCGGAGGCGCCGTCGATGCGCGCCGCCTCGTACAGTTCGCGCGGGATCGCCTGCAGCCCGGCGAGCAGGATCACCATGTTGTAGCCGGCGTTCTTCCAGACCGCGAACAGGATGATGGTCGGCATCGCCCAGCGCGGGTCCCCCAGCCAGTCGACCGGCCCGATGCCGGCCTGGCCCAGCGCCCAGTTCACCAGGCCGTAGCCGGTGTGGAACAGGTAGCGCCAGATGACCGCCACCGCGACCAGGGTGGTCACCACCGGTGCGAACAGCGCGGTGCGGAAGAACGCCTTCCCGCGCGCAAGCCCGGAGTCGAGCAGGAGCGCCGCGGCCAGCGAGACCGCGATCGAGAGCGGGACGCCGACGACCACGAAGTACGTGGTGTTCCAGAGCGACTTCCAGAAGATCGGCGTGCGCAGCAGCTCCAGGTAGTTGTCGAGCGCCACGAAGCGCAGCAGGGACGGATCGGAGAGCGCGTAGAGGTCGAAGTCGGTCAGGCTGAGCAGCAGCGCCGCGGCCACCGGCAGGGCGAAGAAGAGGCCGAGCACCAGCAGCGCGGGCGCGACGAAGACCCAGCCGGCGACGCCGGCGCGCATCAGCGCGCCTCCCGTTCGAGGATCCAGCGTCGCTTGGCCAGGATCGCGTCCACGCGGGCGTCGAGTTCGCGCACGGCCTGGTCCTGCGGAAGGCCGCCGCGAACCACGCGCTCGGTCACCAGCCGCAGCTCCTGCGCGATGCGCTCCCATTCGAGCACCTTCGGGGCCGGCCTGGCGCGCTCCAGCTGGTCGCGGAACGCGGCGGCCAAGGGGTCGCCCGCGAGCGCGGGGTGCTCCCAGGTGCTGCGTCGCGGCGGCAGGTTGCCGCTCTCCGCGTGGAAGCGCCGCTGGATGTCCGGGCGCGACAGGAACTCCACCAGCATCCAGGCGGCTTCGGAGTGGCGTCCGTCGCGCGGCAGCACCAGGCTGGTGCCGCCGGCGATGCCGGCCCCGGGCCCGTCCGGCCCCGGCAGGGGCAGCGTGCCCCACTCGTCCGCCAGCCCCGCCGGTGCGCGCCGGCGGAACTCGCGGATGTTCCAGGGGCCCGAGAGGTAGAAGGCGTTGAAGCCGCGGAAGAACTCGTCCCACACGTTCGACACCTGGGTCTCCGACAGCCGCGGCGCCCACCCCTGGTCGAAGATGTCCGCGTAGAAGGCAAGCGCGCGCCGGAAGCCGGGACTGTCGAAGTTCCCGCGCGTGCCGCCGTCGCGCAGCAGCGGGTCCGGCTGCTGCAGGGCCAGCGACAGCTGCGGCTCGAACTCGTTGAGCGGCAGGAGGATGGCGTAGCGCCCCGGCCCGACGTGGGCCTTCACCGCGGCCATCGCCGCCGCCCATTGCTCCCAGGTTCGGGGCAGCGCGGTGACGCCCGCTTCGCGCAGGATGTCCTTGCGGTAGTACAGGAGGCGGGTGTCCACGTACCAGGGCACGCCGAGCAGCCGGCCGTCGACGACGTTGGTCTCCCAGATCCCGGGGAAGTAGTCCGCGGCGTCGATGCCCGGCGAAGCCCGGACCCGGTCGTCCAGCGGCTGCAGCGCATCGAGGGCGCCGAACTCCGGGATCCAGGTGTTGCCGAGCTGGAGCAGGTCCGGGAGCGCACGCGCCGCGTATGCGGTCAACAGCTTTTCGTGCGCGGCGCTCCAGGGGATGGCCTGCAGCTGGACCCGGATCCCGGGGTGCTCTCGTTCGAACTCGGGCAGCAGGCCTGCGACCACCTCGGCCTCGCGGCCCATCGCCCAGAAGTGCAGGACCGTGACGTCCTGCCCGGGCCCGCGCGTGCAGCCGCCCACAAGGGCAAGCGCCGCGGCCGTCGCGCACAGGAGCGCCGCCACGGCGACGGAAGCCGCCCCTGCCCTCATGGCCCCGGTGCCCGCGCCCGGTCGCCCGCGGCATCGGCCAGCCATCCGCCGGTGAAGCCCGCGCGCTCCAGCCCCCTGCGGATATGGGGGTTGCGCTTCATCACCTCCCAGACGAAGCCGCTGCGGTGGTTGGCGATGCCGATCAGGATCGGTCCCTGGTCGATGCCGATGTAATCGCTCGCCACCCAGCCGCGTCCCGGGACGATGCGCCCGGTCTTCAGCGGTACGTCGTACTCGAAGCTGGGGTTGAACGCGTCCAGGAAGCCATAGCTCGAATACAGGTATTCGCCGTGCTGCTCGACCAGCGCGAGCGTGGCCGGGACCACCAGCTCGGGCGCGAAGGGAAGCGATCCGATGGCGGCCGTCGGCGCGATCGTGCCGTCGTCGAAGGCGACCGCGATCCCCGCGCCGCGTGCGCTGTAGTGGCGGAACTCGCGCAGCGTGCCGTCGTAGACCTGGTCGGTGCGCTGCGGCCCGTCGCTGGCGGTCAGGCCCCAGGTCTCCGGCCCGTAGCCCTTCCAGCCCATCGGATTCTCGATCGCGTAGGAGCGCTGCGCGTAGGTGGCGCGCCGCGAATTCTCGAAGTAGTCGATGCCCCGCCCGCGCATGTAGGCGTCGCGGATGCCGCGGAAGTCGATCCAGGCGTGCGTGTACTGATGGCCGAACTGCGGCGCGAAGCTCAGGTATTCCTGCCCCTGGAAGATGCCCCAGCTGTCGTCGTAGGTCCGGGTCCAGGCCTCCCAGGCCTCGGGCCCGACCGGGTGCGTCGGCGAACCCAGGGCGAGGATGTAGACCAGCATCGCCTCGTCGTACCCCGTCCAGTCGTGCTCGATGAAGCCGTGCTCGGGATACCAGCCCATGGAGATCAGCGGCGGGCGCCGCTGCAGCCAGGGCCAGTCGATGCGCGCGTACAGTGCCTCCGCGAGTTCGCGGATCCGCTGTTCGGCCGGGTCGTCGGCGTCGTAGTAGCTCTGCGCGAACAGCACGCCGAGCATCATCAGCCCGGTGTCCACGCTCGACAGCTCGACCCAGGGCTCGTAGCGCAGCCCCGTGCGCATGTCGAGGAAGTGGTAGAAGAACCCGCGATGGCCGATGGTCCCCTCGGCCTCCGGCCCCTGCGGCGCCTCGAGGAGGAACTCGAGGGTGAGCAGCGTCCGCTCCACCGCCTGCCGCCGGCTGATCCATCCGTTCTCGATCCCGATCGGGTACGCGGTCAGCGCGAACCCGATCGCGGCCACGCTCGCGAACGGGCGTGACGGGAAACGGTCGGGGGTCATGCCGTTGCGCTCGTCGGTGGTATCCCAGAAGAACTGGAACGTGCGCTTCTCGATGTCGCGGAACAGCGGCGGCAAGAGCTCTTCCATCGGCCGCGGCACCTCCGCCGGCGGGGCCGTGACCACCACTTCCTCGATGGGCCCCGGACGCGGCGGCTCGACCTGCTGCTGCCCGCGGCCGCAGGCGGCGAGCAGCACGGCGAGCAGCAGGACGCCGACGTGGTGGACCGGCCGGCGCATCGCTACCAGTCGAACCCGAGCGACACCTTGAGGGTGCGGGTGGGCAGCGAGACCGCGTTGGGCCTGCCCCAGTTCGGGTTCTGCGGCTCGTTGACCCAGCCGCGCCAGTCGTCGTAGCCGCTGTAATTGTCCCAGTTGAAGACGTTGAGCAGGTCCAGTCGGAGCCTGGGCCGCAGGTTGCTGCCGGTATCCCAGCGCTTCTCGACCGCGAGGTCGAGCTGCTTGAAGTCCTCGTCGGGCGTGTAGTGGCTGAAGTGGCAGTAGGCCGCGGCCGACACGTTGCAGTTCTGGTAGTAGCGCGGCGTCGCCGAGGCGAGCGTCAGCTTGCCGGAGAAGACCAGGTCCCAGGGCCCGTCGAGGATGCCGGTGGCCACGAGCCGGTGCTCCGGCACCTTGCCCGGGAAGTCGCCGTAGTCTTCGATGCGCTCGGCGTTGAACGCGCCCGGCCAGCCGTCGATCGGGCTGTTCTGCTCGGAGTCGGTGTAGGTGTAGGCCAGGGTCGCGCCCCAGCCCGACGACGGCGTGTAGCCCTTCGCAAGCCGCAGCAGCAGGGCGTTGGAGTCGGTTTCCAGCGCGTTCACGGCGAGGATCAGGTTGCTGAAGGGGGCGAACCCCATGCCCCACGGCGGGGGGTCGGTCGCGCCCGGCGGGTCGGACGGGAAGAAGCTCCCGTCCTCGCGCCGGTTGCCGAGCATGAAGGCGATGCCGTCGCGGCTGCGGATGTGCGACAGCGTCACCTCCGCCGTCCAGTCGTGGCCGAACATGCCGAAGGCGTTGCGCATGCCGATGCTGAGCTGGTCCGAGTACGGCACCTCGAGGTCGTTGTGGTTGAGGTAGACCTCGCGCGCGCCGCCGGCCACGGCGCTGGCGCGCAGCACCGCGGGGTCGAGGAAGGCGGGATCCCACTCGCGGCAGGTCGCGTCGACGGCCGTGTCGCAGGGATGCAGCGGCGTGTTGAAGTTGTACACGTACTGCCCCCAGCTGCCCTTGGACACCTCGTTCTGCAGGTAGTCGAAGAGGTTGCGGTCGTAGGAGCGGCCGATGCCGCCGAAGACCACGTGCCGCTGGTCGCCGCGAAGGTCGAAGGAAAAGCCCAGGCGCGGCGCGATGTTGTCGTCGTCGCGGTCGCGGTTGCCGCCGGTGCTGATGAAGTCGCGGATGTCCACGCTCGATCCCGGCAGGTTCGCGGTCGAGGCCTCGAGTGCCGCGACCACGTCCGCGGGCGTGACGTAGTCCTCGTAGCTCGGCGTCTCCTCGACGTCCCAGCGCACGCCCATGTTGATCGTCAGGCGATCGTTGACGTCCCAGTCGTCCTGGATGTAGATGCCGAACTGCCGGTTGGACGAATCCACCGTGCCGTCGCCGAGCCCGGCCACGGGCGCCCCGAACTCCACGTGCACGGGCACGTCCAGGCTCTCGTTGATGTCGTAGTAGAACTGCGGGTTGAACCGGTTCTGCTCGAGGGTGCGCAGGTCGATGGCCTTGTACTTGAAGCCCATCTTCACGGTGTGCCCGGGCCAGCCGGTGAAGGTCAGGTCGTCCTGGAAGGCCCAGCCCTCCTGGCCCTTGTCCTGGTAGTTGTCGCTGCCGCCGACGTGGGCGATGGTCTCCCACCAGTTGCCTTCGCTGAGCAGGTAGCCGGGGGTGAACAGCGCCGGCCGCGGGCTCCAGTACGACTCCTCCCAGCCCAGGTGCGCGTCGTTGAGCCAGTCGCCGCGGGTGAACTGCCAGCGCAGGTCCACCCGCGTCTCCTCGTTGGTGTTGAAGGTCGCCACGGGGGGCAGCCGCTGGCCACCGACCTGGATCGTCTCGGATTCGTCGCGGTACTTGGCGCTGAGCTCGAACAGGTGCGCCTCGCCGACCTGCAGGTCGAGCTTCGCGAACCACAGGTCCTCCTTGAACGGCGCGGTGACGGTGCCGCTGCCGTAGGCCGCCGCGATCCCGGGCGGCAGCTCCTCCGGCAGGAATCCGCGGCCGAGCTCGAGCGTACGCGGCGACCGGTACTCCTTGGCCTCGTAGGCGACGAAGAAGTGCGCCCGGTCGAGCACGATCGGGCCGCCGAAGGTCGCGCCGTACTGGGTTTCCTCCGACTCCGCCTTGGGCGCGCCCCGCTCCTCGAAGATGCTCCGCGAGCGCCACTCCGTGCGCGTGTGGTCGAGGAAGAAGCTGCCCTCGAAGGAGTTGCTGCCCGAGCGCGAGACCGCGACCACGGCCGCGCTGCTGAGCTGGTCGAACTCGGCCTTGTAGTTCTGCGTGATCACCTTGTATTCCCCGATCGCCGACTGCGGGAACGGGTTGCCGCGGCTGGTGTCCTGGCCGGAGACACCGCCGGTGGTGACGTAGTTCTTCTGGCCGACGCCGTCGATGAAGACGTTGATGGCATTCGCGCTCTGCGCGCCCGACCGGAGGCGGGTGTTGCCGCTTGCGTCCTGGATGAACTGCATGCCGGGCACGGTATCGGCGAAGGCGAGGAAGTTGCGCGTCCCCTGCGGCAACGCCTCGATCTGGCGCTGGCTCACGTAGGTCGCGACCTCGGAGGTGCGGGTCTCGACCATGGGCTGCCCGGTGACGACCACGGCGGCCATGTCGGTGGCCTCGCCCGCGGGCCCCGATCCGGCGGCGCCGCCGAGGGCCAGGTCGAGGATCGCGGCCTGGCCGACCGCCAAGGTGACCGTGCGGCTGTCGGTCCGGCCGCCGGCCTCGACGTCGACCCGGTAGGTGCCGGGCGGGAGGCCGGAGAGCGCATAGCGCCCGCCAGTGGCCTCGGCGCTGCGCGTCAGGCCGGTGGCCACGTTGGTGACGGTGATCCGCGCCTGGCTGGCCGGAGCGGAATCCTGAACCACCTGGCCGCGGAGCGAGGCCGAGGTGGACTGCGCCAACGCGGGGGCGGCGAGCGCGGTGCAGGCGAGGAGCGCACAGGAGAGCACGGTGCGATCGAGCCTGGATGGATGCCTGCGGTGCATGCGTTGTCCCTCCCGGGGCGGTGGACGAACCGGACGCGGCGGCACGAAGAACATGCGCGGCTGCAACGGCCCGAATGTACGGGCTGGCGGCGCGACCGGCAAAGACCGCGTGTGCTGCGTTGCAACAGCGCGCCGCGCCGTCAGGGAAGGACCAGGCGGAACGGCCGGACCTCGACGCTGGCATGGACGCCGGCGGCCACGTAGGGATCGGCTTCGGCCCACGCCCGGGCCTCCTGCAGCGACTCGAAGCGCGCGATCACGATGCTGCCGCTGAACCCGGCGGGACCCGGGTCCTCGGCATCCACGGCCGGGCACGGGCCGGCCGCCAGCAGGCGTCCCTCGTCGCGAAGCGCGCGCAGCCGCGCAAGGTGCTGCTCGCGCGCCGCCGCGCGGCGATCGAGGACATCCGGGCCGTCGCGACCCTCGATGGCGTACCACATGGCTCCTGCTCCTCGTCTTTGCCCGCCCGCATGATGCCAGCCGCAACCCGGGATGAAGGCGGCCACTGCACCGGGCTGGACAAGCCGCCTCCGCTGCCCGTACCCTAAACCCCGGTTCCGAGGCCGGAACGCAGCGGCGGCGACGTGCCCGCCCGTCCTGTCCCCATCCGGCCCGTCCTCGACTTCACCGCCTCCGCGCCGCCACGGCCAGCCGCCGTCGCGCCCGGACGGCGTGGTCGGGCTGCAATGCCCGCGGCGACCGCCGCACCGACGTGGATCTCGGCTCCCGGCCGGAGCCGGCCCGTGCCGTCCAAAGTTCAGTGTTCCAGTGGCCCGGAGGGGGCTGCGACACCCGATGACCCAAGCCGGTTCAGACACCGCCGCCGCACCAGCGCCCGATGCGCCCGCATCCGGGGGCCGCCCCATGCAGCAGGAAATGCCGCTGGCGATGGTGCACGGGCAGCCGTTGCTGCAGGTGCCGCAGGACCTCTACATCCCGCCGGACGCGCTGGAGGTCATCCTCGAGGCGTTCGAAGGGCCGCTCGACCTGCTGCTGTACCTGATCCGCCGCCAGAACCTGGACATCCTCGACATCCCGGTCGCGGAGATCACCCGCCAGTACGTCGCCTACATCGACGTCATGCAGGAGCTGCGCTTCGAACTGGCCGCGGAATACCTGGTGATGGCCGCCATCCTGGCCGAGATCAAGTCGCGCATGCTGCTCCCGCGGCCGCCGGCGGAAGACGGCGACGAAGAGGATCCCCGCGCCGACCTGGTGCGCCGGCTGCAGGAATACGAGCGTTTCAAGCAGGCCGCCGAGGACATCGACGCCCTGCCCCGCATGGAACGCGACACCTCGCCCGCTTCGGCCCACGTGCCGGACCGCGCCTCGGTGAAGCTGCCGCCGCCCGTCGACCTGCGCGAGATGCTGCTTGCCCTGCACGACGTGCTCAAACGCGCGGAGCTGTTCACGGGGCATGCGATCCGCCGCGACGCGCTGAGCGTGCGCCAGCGCATGGGCGAAGTGCTGTCGCGGCTGGGCGACGGGGCGTTCCACCGCTTCGAGCAGCTGTTCGAGCCGCGGGAGGGCCGCCTCGGCGTGGTGGTCACCTTCCTGTCGATCCTCGAGCTGGCCAAGGAACAGCTGCTCGAGGTCGTGCAGGAGGAGCCGCTGGCCCCGATCTACGTCAAGTCGCTGGCCGGCGCGCACGGCGACGCCCCGCCGCCGGTGCTGGCGAGCGAGTTCGACGACGACTTCGAAGCAGCCGCCAATGATGACGACGCGCCGCGCTGACGCCGCGGCCCCCGCCACAGGACGCACATGGACCAGCAACTGATCAAACGCATCGTCGAGGCCGCGCTGCTGGCGGCCAGCCAGCCGCTGGGGCTGGCGCAGCTCAACGGGCTGTTCACGCTCGACGAGCCCGCGCCCGAGGGCAGCGTGGCACAGGCCATCGAGGCGCTGCAGGCCGAGTGCGCCGACCGCGGCATCGAGCTGGTCGAGGTCGCCTCGGGCTGGCGCTACCAGGTCCGGGCCGACGTGCACCCGTGGGTGGCGCGCCTGTGGACCGAGCGGCAGACCAGGTACACCCGTGCCACGCTGGAGACGCTGGCCCTGATCGCCTACCGGCAGCCGATCACCCGCGGCGAGATCGAGCAGGTCCGCGGCGTGGCCACCAGCAGCAACATCATCAAGGCGCTCGAGGAGCGGGAGTGGATCCGCGTGGTCGGCCACCGCGACGTGCCCGGCCGCCCCGAGCTGCTGGGCACGACCAAGGCGTTCCTGGACTACTTCGGGCTCAAGCGGCTTGATGAGCTGCCGCCGCTGTCCGAACTCA
>LSQX01021520.1_pt1 | contig 20573 bp, 19 predicted proteins | sample 654561 | NCBI WGS metagenome assembly LSQX01 (sample SAMN04489861, study PRJNA283612) | anaerobic digester metagenome | isolation source: 4 biogas reactors fed with cattle manure at either 37C or 55C with and... | place: Denmark: Kongens Lyngby | collected 2014 | reverse complement strand
ACCGAATAAACAGCGGGTGATTAACGGATCGAGGCATTGCTGTCGCGTTCCGGTAAGTGTATGGTTTGCCTCAGACGTTTTTGTGGTTGTTTTTTGCTGCATAACAATGTTATTATTAATGTAGTCGGAAATACGTTTATTTATATTTAAACACAGAAAGAAATTTTTATAGAATTATGAAGGATGGATTCAGTATGAGAAGAAAACTTTTTTTAGCGATACTGACCCCATGTATACTGGCATGTATCTTGATTGTATTAATAATATTGGACAACCGTGATTCTTCACAAGATGATAAAACAGGTGCTTATGCGGAACCAACCGGTATAGTGGATTCAACGCCTTCACCGATTCCGTCCGATTCTCCGACTCCGACACCTGACAGTACACCGGCACCCACCAGCACGCCGACACCTGTTCCAACGCCTGTTCCGACACCAACCACAGCACCGCAGGTTACAACTGAACCTACTCCTGCCCCTGAAACCAATGAGGAGGAACATTCAGATGAAATATCCCCTGCACCCGAAAGCTATGAAGCATTTCAAATTCAGGAGGGAAATGACTATAACCTTGTTTGTGACAGCATTTCAGGTTCATTTTTTATAATTAACAAACAGGATAATTCAGTAAGGAATACAAACTTTAAATACAGTTCCAAATATGAGCAGACCGAATATACCCCGAATCCAATTCTTTGCTATAAAAACGGGTACTTTGTTTTTGCGGCGCAAAACCAGATTGTTGTCTCGGACGGCATAACGGAAACCGTGCTTAAAACATTTGAGACCGGCGATGTATTCGTCAACCGGCTGCTTGAAAGCGATAACCGGATTCTTGCCGGTGTGGAATTAAATGATCTTGCTGTTATTGATTTAAAAACATTAAAAGTTGATATTTATACGGGACACTACCGTTCGGAATTTATCACGTTTACAGACGATTACCTTTGCTTCAGCAAAAGAAACAGAATTCCTGCGGGACCGTATTATAACCACATATATTCCGCAAAAGAGGGGAATGCCATGCTGCTCGGTGTAATCGGCGAAATTGACGAGCAGGCATTGGATAACGACACAGTTTATATAACAAGCAATGATAAATTATTCCAGATAAACCTTGCGGCAAACGAGCTTAAAACTTCTGTTAAGGCAGCAAAAGAGTTTTCATTATATTATCCCGTGTACAGCGACTCTATAATATACGGTTTATCAGATATGCGTTTTATAAACTATAATGAAGCGGATGAACCGGTTCAATCAATAATCCTACCTGATTCATTGGAAGCTGACTGTTATTATAATACTTATTACAATATGGCGGTCTATTCGATTTACCCGAAAGACGAAGAAATGAAAAAATCACTGCCCCCGACCGGAATATTGGGCAGCTTCGGACTAATAGACTATTCCGTTTTCCCGCTTGATCAATCCAAATACCCGTTACACTCATCGGTAAAGGAAAAACTGTATTCCGGTATGACGCGTATAGGAGAAGGCGAGATATTCTTCTTAGAGAAGTATGAAGATTACAATTATGAAAGCGTTCCGTTTGAAATGATATATGCATGGATCCCAATTGAAGGAGAAACCCGCGCGTATCAACTATACATTTATGTACCCTATGGGAGTGAAAAAGCCGCTTATGTTGACTTAATCGGACAACTGCTGCAAATTGACTGAAATATAAATATCATCCTCAGCCCCGATATCCGGCTGTGCTTAACATGTTCACTCGTGCAAGCAGTGGGTTAGTATCTCTTCGTTTGTCTTTAGCTTTATCAGTAATTCGATTTCACGCTTTTTGCAGGTAAAGAGAAAAATTTGCCTTGTGTGGCTTTCACCAAGCAGCAGTCTGAGCGCGTTTTCCGTTCTTTCTTCATCATACTGGACAAACGGCTCATCAAAGAATAAGGGCATGGTCTCTCCGTTCTTTTCAACCAGCCGTATTGCTGCCAAACGGAGCGCAAGGTAAACCTGATCCGCCGTTCCGGAAGAGAGTTGTTCCGGAAGCACCCATTCCGGCGACTCCGGTGAAAGAATATTTAAATAAAGACTGTCGTCCGCATTTACCTGCTTATATTTTCCTGACGTAATTGTGTTGAGAATATCGCCTATTTCCCGGTTCAGAGAAGGAACATAATCCCTCTGGATTGACAGGCTCGCCTCGGACAAAACCTGTACGGCGGTTTCTATTGCCTCACCTAAAAATAATATCTTTTGTTTTTCTTCGGTTAGTTCCAGTACCTTTTCATGTATTCTCTGCAGCGACTCATCGTCGGGTATATTTTCGAGCATCGCTGAGAGCCTGCTTATAAGCAAGTCATTTTGCCTTATTTGTTCATTAACTGTTTGTATTCTTTCTTCAATATGGCTTGGATTATATTCTTCAACTTGTGCTTCGGGCTCCCTGCCGTCAAGCTTTGCTTTCCGAATCTCTACAGCTTTGCTAAGCTGCCGCTGTGTTTTAATGTCTTCGCCGCAGACAAGGGAAATCTCCCTGTATAGGCTTTCCTCCTTTCCAAGAAGTAAATCGTTCTCATTATCAAGTTCTTCCCTTAAGCGAACACTTTCAAGATAATCCTTAAGGTTATCCTTCCATATTTGGATCTGCTCAGCCAATACTCCGGGCTCGGTGTTAAGTCCGGCTGTTTCAAGCTTTTTATTAATTCTTTTCAAAACATCGTTTCTTTGGACCTGTATTTTTTCTCCGTCTTCTTCGAGGCGTTCCTTATTTTCACGTAAGTTTTGTAAATGAAGCTTCTTATCCTCATACAACCCTTTTAAACGAATAAAATCCTGCAGTGTTTCTACATTTGCCTCTTTTACCCATTTATTTACAATGCGCCTGTTCTCTTGCCGCTCGGCCTGGATAGCTTCGTATTCACGGTTTTTAGCATTATCTTCCTCTAAGAGCAGCTTCTGTTTTTTTAAAGTGTATAAAAACAACGCACCCATCCCCGCAAAAACAATAATGCCGATGGCTAATAACGGTAAATAGGCGTTTTGATGATAATATCCCGGAAATAAAACAGTTGACAGCAATAAAAGAAATGACAATATAGCCCCAATTGCCGTAACTCTTTTTCGGGTTTCGACTCGGTTTTTCATGCGGTTTATTTTTTCCGCGCCGTCCTGTTCCATTCCGGCTTGTCCGCCTTCATCATTAAGAATTTTATCAAGAACAGCATCAATTTCGGCACCATATTCGTTGAAGATATCATACTCGGACAAAACATCCTCGTCATCTTTGATTTTTTCTTCTATTTCGTCTCTTTGATGAATCAGACGCCGGTAATCTTCGTCAATATAGCTGAAACGTGCACTGTCTTCAACCATTGAGTCGATATCCGCCTGTGAAAAATTTTTATAGCTTTGAAAGGGTTGTATCTTTCTTTCAATACGTGTTATCTCATTTTTTATTTCTCTCTTACGTAAATCTATTTTATTAAGCTTATCAATATATTCTTCAAGCGTTTTTATTGTATCCTGAAGATTTTTAATCTCAGCGATATCCAAAAGCCTTTTCCTTTCAACAAGAAGGGCTTCAAGTTCTTTGTTAAGAGCTATTTCTTCTCTTTTAGCTCTGTCAAGATCGATAAAAATATTAATACTGTCTTCGTGAAGTTTAGCAGCGGCCTGTTCTTCACGAATTGCTTCATCAAGACGTGACGATATAATATTCAATGGTCGCGTTGTACTCCGTTCGCTGCCGACATAAGAAAGCTGAGCTTCTTTTAAGGCCTTTACCGCCTTCCGGTATGATACCTCCTCATCCCCGCTTTGCCGGATATTCGTCATCCTTTCGGAAAGAACTTTCTTTCCTTCTCTGTCAATAACGCTTTGAAGCTGCCCGATAAATACCGTTCGATTAAAGCAGTTTTCTGACAAACCAAGGTGCTGTTCGGCAAACCTGACGCCTTCATCTTTATCGGCGGGGAATTCACCGGTTATGTTATTTGCATGCTCGTCATATACTGCTAAAGTGTTCTTTTCAAAATTTCTGTTAACAGAATACCGGTGTCCGTCATCCAATTCGTATTCGATAGTACCTCCGTACATACGGGCTGCCCAAGGCTTGTATTGCTTTGCGGGAGGCAAAAAACCTTCTTTCGATCTGCGGCCGCCCTTAAGTCCAAAAAGCATTGCCTTTATAAAAGCTAACAGTGTTGATTTCCCTGATTCGTTGCAGCCGTATATAACATTCAAACCGGGGCCAAATACAAAAGACCTGTTCTCAAGCCGCCCAAAACCGTTTATTTCCATTTTGTTTATTTTCATCAGATTCACCACACTTATAAAGACAAAACTTAAGATATATCCACTTTTCCGGTAAGCAGCGCTTCCAACCCAATATAAAGCGCTTTTTCAAGCATTTGTTTTTCATCCCCGCATGCATTTTCAATCTTTTCTTTCATCATATTTATAAAAACGCCGGTAATGTTTTTTTCTTTAGCTAATTCTTCAAGAACATAATCCGGATACGTGCAGTCGTTAATTGATAATGAAAAACACCTGTCTGAAAGAGCCTGTTTCAAAGCGGTCAAATCCAAATTTATATCCGCGCTTATTCTGCCGGATAAATTAATCTTTACAATATCTCTTTCTGTACTGCTGCGCTCAAGCAGCAAAGCCGCTCTTTTTAAAAGATCTTCTTCGGATTGTATCCCTCCTGCGTCCAGATTATACTCTAAGTATTTTCTTTGCTGAACAGGGATAAAACAATACTGATTTTCAACTTCACCGTTTTTCTTGCTGATATTAACAAGGTAAACTCCATGCTCTCCCTTTTCGTCAAATCCAAGCGGTTCGGGACTGCCCGGATAAATCATTCCTTTTTCGATTAGGGATTCGTTTCTCCCATGGAAATGTCCCAGCGCATAGTAATCAAACCCAAGCTTATGTAATTCTTCCGAACTTGAAGGATTATACGGGTTCTCGGTAAAATCCATATCTAACGTCCCGTGAAACAGGCATATGTTTATTTTTTCCGCGGATATTGATGGAGGTTTAATACCCGGAAGTTGTTCCTGCCGGAAAGTATCGAAGCCTATTCCATAAAAATAAACATTCCCGGCGTTATAAATATACTCGGGAGATGCAGTTGTAAGAATCCGTACGTTTTCCTTCCATGGGTAAATCCTGTACCACGCATTTTTTACATATGGATCATGGTTTCCGGGAACAATCACAACAGGCTTGTCCCCTAATTTTGAAAACTGCTCATTAAGCCAGTTTACAGTAGACTTGGCAGTATAATCATGCTCATAAAGGTCACCGGAAATCAGAAGAAAATCCGCATCCCTTTCTATTACGGTATTTATAATAGTTTCGAAAGTCTTTTTCAAATCCTTGCGGCGTTCCGATGAAAAAGACTCGCAGCCGGACCCTTTAAAAGACACGTCCAGATGTATATCAGCGCAGTGTATAAACGAAACCCTTTGCTCCATATTAATCAGTCCTGTTCTTTCTCAGACTTGTTCCCGTCTGTTAGCAATACCGCAAATGCTGCAGCATAATCTCTGATGTGAGTAAGGCTGATATCAATTGATGTACCGCCAATGTCAATATATTTTTGCCTGGCCATTTCATAAAGAACAACTTTTGGTTTTCCTTCCCTGGACATAAAAAGTTCTATGCACTTCAATGAAACACCTTGGGCAATACCGGTCCCAAGTGCTTTCGAAACAGCCTCCTTCGCTGCAAAACGGGCGGCATAGCTTTCATACCTGCGTTCTTTTTTGCTCTCACAGTAGTTGATTTCACTCTGCGTAAAAACCCTTCGTAAAAAAGACTCGCCAAATTTGTCTATAGAGTCTTTTATTCGCTGTATTTCAACCATATCAACACCACAGCAAATGCCCATTTTACTAACCCTTTGCAATCTTAACAGCTTAAAACAAAGTCTTCAGCCTCGTTATACTTAAAAGCACAAGCAATTTTATGCCTGTGCTTGATATGGCGTCCCGAGTAGGAATCGAACCCACATTAGTAGAACCGGAATCTACTGTCTTATCCGTTGGACCATCGGGACAAATTTCATTCTTATACAGACAATATTATAACCCGCAAAAAGAAGATTTTCAAATTTTTTTACTCAGACAGTTTTTGCTATTGTATCAAACAGTTGATGCGCAATATTTATTAAATAGTAAAAGGCGTAGCCGGTTATACCGCTCCAGAAAAACATCGCGGCGGCGGCAATAAATTTACTCGGAAGTTCTAACTTGGTTTTTACACCTACTGTGCGCAGCATAATACCAAGCTGCCAAAAAAGCTGGGTATTCGCCATTATACTAAGCAGCAATACAATAATCTTGCTGATAAACGGAGTTTCGGGCCCAATATTTTCAAGACTGAAAGCCGCATGGTTTGTGTATATAATAAGAGGTAAAAAATAAATATGTGAAAACGCGTAAGATTTCATAAATATAATATTAAACCCCGGTGTTATAAATTTTTCGCTGCGTTTTGCCAGATATCGACATAAATCCGCAATCGGCCACGCAAAACAAAAAACATCTATAAAACCAATAACGGCGGATATGATAATAAACGCCAAAATTCTGGCGGGAAATCCTGACTCCCCGCTTGCCGACAAAAACTCCGTAATAATTGTTTTACTTGATGCAAGCATATCGAACAAGCCTACAATGATAATACCCGGAACAAGTGTTGTAACAACCGAATTTAGACGATTATGCCATGTCCGGGGCCAAAGGAATAAATCCCATTCGGTTCTTGAATACTCCATTTTATTCTCCTGAAAAACATCTATCAATTTAGTGATTTTGGCCCAAAATATGCCACGCCGTATTTTTTAAACGATAAAAATTTATTATACATACCACATTATATCATGAATTTAAGAGAATCATAGCTTCTCACTTATTGCTTTTTTATTATTTTGCTGCAAAATTTTTACTTTTCCACTCCTCATAATGGGCTATATTTTTCAGATTCTCGGCAAAAACATCCCAAACTTCTTCATTCGCAAAATTATGGCTCCAAGTCGATGTCCCCGCAAGATTATACTTATGTGCCAAAATTGACTTGTAATTAACCGAATGTTCATCCTCAAGCCACATTTTGCAGGTAACATCGTCATTTTCAAAAGTAACGGCATACTGGCCGCTTTTTTCGTCCCACACGGGCTGTGCTCCGTTTTCCTCTATCAGCTTCGCTGCGGCTTCCATCGACAAAGCCTTGCCTGTTTCCACCTTCACTTTTCCGTTTTCATCAACGTATTCTTTCCAGAGTCTGGTATAAAGAGGTATCCCCATGAGCAGTTTTTCGGCAGGGACTTCCTTCAGCGTTTTTTTCAGATTCTCCTCCACCCAGTCCAACTGCGCGGTTGATCCGGCAACAGGGCTGCCGGCCCAGGTCTGATCATATGTCATCAGACAAACGTAATCCACCGTTTCACCCAGTGCTTTTCTGTCATAACATTTTGACCACGTATCGCTTCCGTCCGGTATTGTTACATCAACCGAGATTATAAGATTCTGCTGCCTGGCCATCGGTGCAAGCTCCCGCATGAATTGTGTAAATGCGTCTTTGTCGCTTTTATACATATTCTCAAAATCAACATTTATCCCATCCAACTGATACAATGCCGCAAACGCAAGCAGTTGTTTTATTATATGCTCTCTTTTATGTTCGTCGTTCAGTATCTGGCTTGTATCTTTAATATTATTGAAGTCATTTGCAATTAGTGCCCAGATTTGGTATCCGTTCTCATGCGCCCATTCTATATATTGGGGATCGGTACGGTTTATTAAATCGCCGTTTTCATTTGCTACCTGAAACCACGTCGGAGACAAAACATCAATACCTTCCTTTTTAGTGCGTTCAAGATAGGACTTTGTTGGGCTGTACATCTGGTCCCATACAAGGTTTATCTTTCCAGAAGGAAGTACCGGTTTTTTTTTAATAATTTCGGGTATCATTCCCAGTTCATACGCTTTAATTACAACATCCTTTTTCCGGATATACCCAATAATACCTTCCGCAGTTCTAACCTTATACCATTCATCGTATTCCTCAAATACATACATTTTTGACGAATCATCCTGTAAGTCCTGTGTGTTAAACTGCTTGACTATCGGATATCTGATATGCCTGCCTTGGCGTACAACAGCTTCAGACGACAGCGGATACCCAATCCTGTGGATTGTTTCTTCTTTATCAATCATAACAATATTCGTGCTCTCAGCGTACTGTATCCGAATTTTATAAAACTGAGCCAAAAAATCAATCGGCAGATATAAAACTCCTTCAATTTCGTTCGCGGGAAATTTCAGCTCTATCGGCTCCTCATTAATATAAGCGTTAAGAGCCTCTGTTTCCATTCGAATTACCTTGTCTTTTGTAGTAACCGTAACCTTTTTAAGTGTTTCATCCCACCAGATATAGCGATCGATATGGGCCTTAACAGTATCAAAAGGAAGCAAAACCTGTCCATCCATAACCACCGGGGGATTTTCGTCAAGAATTAAATCTCCTTCAATTACCAACAGTGTATCGGCATCCCCGCTTATAGCGACAACAGTTTCGTTGGGCATAAAATAGCGCTTGTAAAGACAAGCTGCAACCGAAGCACACCCCACAACAAATATCAAAATGATGAAAAACAGAATAATATCTTTTTTCATCCTGACCTCCAAAAAACAAAATAGAATATTTCTTTAAAGTTCCGCATTTTGCGTTACATTAAAAAACCCTTAATACATAACTATTCAGTTTCAGGTTTTTAATGATTATAGATTACATTATATCTTTTTTTTCGACAAAAGTCTCCTATAAAATTACCCAGCGTCCGAAAAGCAGGGATCGGGCTAATGAGCGGTTTGTGATATGGAGTACCTACCGGAACAAGGCAGCAATGCCCCGACCCTAAAAAACGGGAATCACGGGAATTGCAGTTCAGACATTTCTAAACTATTGTATAACGTCGAAAACAAGAGTTTCAATCTATTCGGCAAACACTTTTCTTGGAATATAAGTTTTGAAACTGTTGAGCATTTTTTCAGAAGGTTCAAAATATACAACCGTCTGCTCGTTATTATACTGCAAAGCTATAAAGTATACGTCATCACTATCAAGCGAAGAAGCGCAGTTCATCTGATTTTTAAAATTTTTGTACTGAGGCGTGTAATGATGACTTTTGACCTTCGCGACAATTTCAAAATTTTTGCAGTTAGCACTGAAAATGCGTTTCCTTTTCCGCTGGGCAATAATTTTATCAATATCCAAGTCACCATTTGTTACAGCATATTCATATTCAATGTTTCGGGTTGTAATAAGCAGATATGAAATATAGCCGATTCCAATAATAAAAAACAAACTAAGCTGAGGTGGAATAAAATTTAATGCTAAAAACATCAGAATAATAGCAGCAATAATTATAGCAACCGTTATTAGGTAATCTTTTATATCTTTTTTCTTTCTAACAATTTTCTCCATAAAAATATCCATCCGGCTTAAACCTCCTGCCAATCTTCTAAAAAACGGAATAAATTGAGGCTGTAAACAACTTCTGCCTCGCTATAGAATTCTACCATAGTATATGCACCTTTTGCAACTGCAACAGCTTTCATATGTTCAAAATGCTGCTGTTCAGATGTTGTAATATAACTAATTGTACAATATAACGAGGTTAAAAAGATGAAACGGTGTGTTGAAACTGCTAAGCAATTTCTTCCGTTGTTTTCAAGAAAACCATAGCGGAATGCAGCATAGAGACATGTAGTCAAAGCGTTATTTACAACATATAGTCTGGCTGTACTTAAATATAACAAGATAGCTGCTTAAATGTACTTGACAGAATTTAGTCCTTTGTATTAAGATAATATCAATTAACAGACAGGAGGTCAATTATGCGGATTAGTGACTTGTTCACGAATAGTAAGCAATTGATTTCATTTGAAATTTTTCCGCCAAAACTTGATACCCCCATTGAAACAATATATAAAAAGCTTGGGGATTTTGTTTCCATGAAGCCTGATTTTATCAGCGTTACTTATGGCGCGGGAGGTTCAAAAAAAGGACGGACTATTGAAATTTCATCGAAAATAAAAAATGAATATAAAACAGAGTGCCTTGCTCATTTTACTTGTGTCGGCCACTCAATTTCCGAAATAGACAATATGCTTGCATTAATGAAAAATGAAGGCCTTGATAATATTTTAGCGCTTCGAGGAGATCCGCCTTACGATAATCCGGGTTTTGATTTTTCAAAGAATGTTTTTGCGCATGCTTCGGATTTAATCAGACATATCCGAAAACAGCACAATTTTTGCATAGCAGCGGCGGCATATCCCGAAGGACACGCCGATTCACCAAGAATAAAACATGACATGCATTATTTGAAAATAAAAGTCGAGCAAGGGGTAGACTTCCTTATTACCCAACTATTTTTTGACAACAGGATTTTTTATGATTTTTTGGACAAATGTGAGACATATAATATTACTTGCCCGATACTGCCCGGAATCATGCCTGTTTTCAAAGCCGACCAGATAAAGCGGATCGCTCTTATGTGCGGAGCGTCGATGCCTGCGAAACTGGTCATTTTGCTTGATAAATACAAAAATACGCCTGATATGGAGAAGGCGGGCATAGAATACGCCTCGAATCAGATACGCGATCTTATAGACAATGGTGTAAAAGGAGTACACATCAATACAATGAACAGAGTGGATGCGACATATTCAATATTAAAAAACATCGGGCGGCTTTAGAAAAACCTCCTCAACCGTTTTTGCCGCATTTTCTTCCACCATTGCGTCAATTAGCTGCTGTTCTGTTATCTGGCATAGGAGTTTCATCGTTTTATCAGCTACATGAATTATATGAAACTGATCATAGTCTATGAGAGAAAGGACTTCACCAAGCAGCACTTCTTTAAGGACCAAAATATGCCGAACCGGATATGAGCTGCGTTTTAATATCCTTTCTCTTCTATGTATTAGTGCGTTTAAGTTCAAGCTTTTCACCGCCCTTTTTATCGATTTGGTACCCGGCACAAATGCGATTGCAATAAGAAGGCTCGGATTTTTTTCAATAACACACATAACAAGCCCTGCGGCAATTAACACAAACCTTACCCTTAAACCAATCTTTTTCATAATTGTAAATGTCCTGTCCAATCCGAAAAAATCGTACAGCATGATAAGAAGAATGTTTCCGCCGTCCATAGGGCAAAGAGGTATAAGATTAAATAACCCGATAAAAATATTTGATTGTATAAGTTTTTTTTGAACAGCAGCATTTATCGGCATCAGCGAAATTGCCAGGGCGGAAACAAGATTTCCGATTGGACCCATAGCACATATGGCGCATTGACGGCTTTTTTCAGGCCCAAGCCCCTTCCATTCCGCGCGAAATCCCCCGGCAGTTAAACCAATCGTCATCCCCTGTTTATAAAAGATTTTTCCGGTAACATAATGAAAAAGTTCATGGATACATAAGGCCAATACGTAATAAAGCCACTCCGGCATCAATATACACCTTGTATATACTGTACGCATTCGTCATATGCATCAGCAAGCGACTGGTATATTTCCCCTGCGGAAATATGCTGTTCCACCAACTGCATTTTTATCTGTGTTATTACTTTCTCTGCTATTTCTTCAGTTTTATTTTGCAGCCACACAACAGCAAATAAAATAAATATGCATATAAGAGCCTGTGTAATTACTTTCTTTGCAAGTATTGTCTTCCAGTTATTGGTGTCATTTTTCCATGTCCGCCTTAAATGTAACGGATAACCGGCATACTTCTTAGGATAATGTATTGTTCTGAGTGTACTGTTCAAGTAAATCCATCCTGTAAAAGCATGTTCTAAAATAATTATATGGGCTTTTTTTATGAATATGTGTGGATTTATGTTGTTAATACGGCACAGCAAAAAGGATTTGCCGGAATAAACCCGCGGCTTTAAAGGCGGAGATATTATAAAGAAAAACCCCAAACAGGTTATGTTCGAGGTTTTACTAAAAATTATTGAGATTATTCAAATCCCTTCATATTTTCATGTCCCAAAATGCCGTTTCCCTATATTTTGACACCTAGCCAAAAGCCAGGTGGGTGCCCTGCTTTATTATTCACACTTCCTCTGCCGTTGCACCGGGATATTAGCCGGTGTCGGTATTATCTTGAGGCCTGTGCTACAAATAAAAACAATCGGGCTCCCGTATGTCTACCGTAGGTTCAAAATAAAAGGTACAACCGAACATTTCAGGAACATGAACCAATCTGTAAATTTATTATACCACCGATTTGATTATTTCTCAACAGTTTAAGCAAAAAAACGAAGCAATACTACTTGTAAAAGATGGGAAACAAGATTACAATGGTATGTAATATATACTCTTCAGTAAACTGTTTGGGGTCATATATGTTTATGCTAAATTAGAATGAGAGGTGTTGTTTGTGTCCGGAAAAATAAAATCGATTGCGGCCAGAATACGTGAACTTCGTGAGATTTCAAATTTATCGGTTGAAGAAACGGCAAAAATGCTCAATACTACTATTGATGAATATACAGCCTATGAGGACGGCAGTACGGATATACCCATCGGATTTCTCAATAGTTTTGCAAACAAATTCAATGTAGACTTAACTGAACTGTTAACTGGAGACTCTCCCAGACTTCGCCGATATTCTCTTGTGAAAAAAGGAAAGGGCGTAGATGTTGAAAGAAGAGCTCCCTATCGTTACCAGAGCCTTGCTTATAACTTTATCAATAAAAAAGCGGAACCTTTCCTGGTTACGGTTAATCCTACCGGGGCTGCCGAAGTTCCGAAGAATTCACATCCCGGACAGGAGTTCAATTATGTTCTTGAAGGCACATTATTAATAATGATTGACAATAAGGAGTTCGTCCTGAACAAAGGTGATTCCATCTACTTCGACGCAAACCTGCAGCATGGAATGAAGGCTTTGGGTGACAAGACAGCCGAATTTCTTGCAATTATATTTTAAAGGGAGAATAAAACTATGGCTTTGATAGAGAAATTTTTGAAAAAAACAGAGTTTAAATCCTACGAGGATTTTATTGATTCATACTCAATTGACGTACCAAAGAATTTTAATTTTGCATTTGATGTGGTTGACGCATATGCCGAAACAGAAAAGGACAAAAGAGCCCTTGTCTGGTGTAATGACGAAGGTGAAGAAGCTATTTTCAGCTTTTCGGATCTTAAATCAATGAGTAACCGCGCAGCGAATTATTTCAAGTCTCTTGGTATTTCAAAGGGCGATCCGGTTATGCTGATACTGAAAAGGCGATATGAATTCTGGATCTGCATACTTGCCCTCCATAAGATAGGCGCGGTTTGCATTCCCGCAACCCACCTTTTAACAAAGAAGGATATAGCATACCGCAATAATGCCGCCGATATCAAAATGATTGTGTCCGTTAATGAGGAACAGGTTCTCGAAAGCATTGATGCCGCCGCGGATGAATCCCCTACGCTTAAAACAAAGGTTATGCTGTATGGTAAACGTAATGGCTGGCATACTTTCCACGGTGAATATGAGTCTTTTTCAGACATTTTTCCACGTCCGACCGGGGCCGACGGCGTTATTTCCCATGACAGGATGCTCATATACTTTACTTCAGGAACTACGGGAATGCCCAAAATGGTTCAGCACAACTTCAGCTATCCGTTAGGCCATATTATTACGGCAAAATATTGGCAGAACGTTCAGGACAATGGCCTGCATTTTACAGTCTCCGATACCGGATGGGCAAAGTCCGTTTGGGGAAAGATTTATGGTCAGTGGATATGCGGAAGTGCGGTCTTTGCATATGATTTCGGCGGGAAGTTTCATCCGACCGACCTGTTGAGGATGATCGGAAAGTATAAAATTACTACATTTTGCGCACCTCCGACAATATACCGTTTTTTCATTAAGTGTGACCTTAAGGCATTTGATTTAAGCAGCTTGGAATATTGCGTTGTCGCAGGAGAACCTCTAAACCCTGAAGTATACAGGCAGTTTTATGAAGCGACAGGACTTAAACTTATGGAAGGTTACGGTCAAACTGAAATGACCGTTGCAATAGCGACGCTGCCATGGATGAATCCGAAACCGGGATCAATGGGCAGGCCGGTTGCTACTTATAACATTGAAATACATGACCCTGACGGAAATGTGTGTGATATCGGTGAGGAAGGGCAAATTGTCCTAAAAACCGATAAAATTCGTCCGGTTGGCCTTTTTGATGGATACTACCGTGATAAAGCTTTAACCGATTCCGTATGGTATGACGATATTTACTACACGGGAGATATGGCCTGGAAGGACGAGGACGGTTATTTCTGGTTCGTTGGGCGTGCCGATGATGTAATAAAAAGTTCGGGTTACCGGATAGGCCCGTTTGAAGTGGAAAGCGCGCTCTTAGAACATCCTGCCGTGCTTGAATGCGCAATAACAGCGGTGCCCGATGAGCTGAGAGGACAAATTGTAAAAGCTACCGTTGTTTTGACCAACGGATACACACCGTCTGAAGATCTTGTAAAGGAGCTTCAGGAGCATGTTAAAAAGGTAACTGCTCCATATAAATACCCAAGAGTGATTGAATTTGTTAAAGAGCTTCCGAAAACAATCAGCGGTAAAATCCGCAGGGTAGAAATCAGGGATAAAGATACTAAATCAACATACTAAACCATTTTTAACGCATGGTTTAAATCGATTGCGCCGGTGTAAATTGCCTTTCCGGTAATAGCACCGGCCGCACCTGCATTTTTAAGGCTTAATAAATCCTGTACCGAACTTACCCCACCTGAAGCTATAACATCAATTCCGACAGCGCCGACCATCTTCTCAACAGCCTTAAGGTTTGGCCCGCTGAGCATTCCATCGGTGGAAATATCAGTATATACAATTACAGAAACACCAAGCTGCTCAACTCTTTTTGCAAATTCTACCGCAGTGTATCCGCTTATTGTTTCCCATCCGTCTATTGCAACCTTACCGTCTTTTGCGTCAATACCAACGGCAATTCTGCTCCGATATTTATCAAGCGCTTTTTTAAGAAACTCCGGGTTTTTAACAGCCGCTGTGCCTAACACGACTCTTTCGGCACCTAAAGCAATAACTTCGTCAATATCGTTGATTGTGCGTATGCCCCCGCCTGTCTGCACAGGTATCTTTACTTTTTTAACAATATCGGCCAATATGCTTCGATTTTTTGAAAATCCGCTTCTTGCGCCGTCCAGATCAACCACATGCAGCCATTTGGAGCCCATTAACGCCCATTTTTCCGCAATTTCGACAGGATCATCGCCATAAACCGTTTCTCTGTCAAACCTTCCCTGCAATAACCTTACGCAGCGCCCGTTCTTTATATCAACTGCCGGATATATAATCATTTACCGTATACCACCTTTATTAAGCTTTTAAATCTCTATGCCCGCCCCACTGTTTCTTCCAGTATGAAATCGGCGACAAAACGCATTAAAGAACTCCTTTTGTTGAAAATACGCCCTGTATTCGTTCATCTATTGAAGCGGCCTGGCGAAGCGCCTGTCCAAATGCCTTGAAAACTGCTTCAGCCATATGGTGATTGTTCTTTCCATGAAGCATTTTAATATGCAGCGTAATACCCGCATGAACTGAAACCGCCCGGAAGAATTCTTCTATCATTTCAGATTCCATTTCGCCGATCTTTGCCCGTGAGAATGGAACATCAAAATAAAGAAACGGTCTTGATGAAAGATCGAGCGATACCATTGCGAGGGCTTCATCCATAGGTACAAAAGCGGTTCCATAACGCCTTATCGAATCCTTATTTCCTAATGCCGCAGAAATAGCCTGCCCTAAAACTATGCCCGCGTCTTCAACGGAATGATGCGCATCTACGGAAATGTCCCCTTTAACAAAAACCTGCATATCGATAAGTCCGTGTTTCGCCATTAATTCAAGCATATGGTCAAAAAAACCAACACCGGTTTCAACCTGCGAATTTCCCGTGCCGTCAAGCTTCAGTTTCACATTAATTTCCGTTTCCCGTGTTTTTCTGTTTATTTCGGCTTTTCTCTCCATCATCAAATCACCCTTATCTTTCCTTAACTCTAACATTCAAACAATTATATCATCATCGCCTTCAGTTTTTCAATTAATGCGGCCATGTCATCATCGGTACCTATTGTTATTCTAAGCCAGTTTTCAATCCTAAGCATTTTAAAATGCCTTACAAGTATTCCTTCCTGCCTGAGCTTGATAAAAATCTCCTCCGCCTTTATATCTTTGTGCGATACAAACAAAAAATTGGATTTTGACGGTATCACCGTAAAGCCCAGACCATTAAGCTTCTGCGCCGTATACTCCCTTGTGTTTACAACACGCTTTAAAGTTTTATAAAAATATTCTTTGTCATCTATCGCCGCCTCCGCCGCTTTCTGCGCAATTCTGTCTATTGTATATGAATTGAATGAATTTTTTACACGTTCCAGAGCCTCTATAAGCCCATTGTTTCCAATCGCATATCCCACCCGCAGTCCGGCAAGGGATCGGGATTTCGAAAATGTCTGAACAACAAGAAGGTTATCGTATTTTTTAATGAGCGGAACGGACGAGCATGCTCCGAAATCAACATATGCTTCATCGACAATAACAAGCGTGTCGGGAAACCTTCTTAAAAGCCGTTCAATCATATCGGTGCCAACCGCAAGACCTGTAGGCGCATTAGGGTTTGGGACAAGTATTCCGCGTGCGCTGGAAGTAAAATCGTCAAATGGGATTAAAAAATCATCAGTTAATCGTACTGTTTTATATTTTACTCTAAAAAGCCGGGAGTACACCGGAAAAAAGCTGTATGTAATATCAGGAAACGAAACTGTATCCCCTGGGTTGAAGAAAGCGGGAAAACAAAATGCCAGGACCTCATCCGAACCGTTCCCGACAAACACTTCGTCACAATCAACCTCATAAAAACGCGCAATCGCATTTTTAAGCCCGACTGCATCAGGATCAGGATACAGCCGTACATCCGCCGACGTTTCACGCCTTATCGCCTCGAATACTTTTGGTGACGGAGGATATGGGTTCTCATTTGTATTGAGCTTTATGTATTTTTTGTCATGCGGCTGTTCTCCCGGTACATACGGATTAATATTGGAAGCCGTTTTACTCCAAAACCGGTTCATTTGTTTTCCTCCTCAAAACGAATCTTCGCGGAATTGGCATGAGCCGTAAGCCCTTCCGCTTCAGCAAACAGGCATACGTCTTTCATTATTCCAGCCAAAGCTTGCTTTGAATATGATATTACACTTGTTTTCTTTAAAAAATCGTCTACGGACAATGGTGAATAAAACCTTGCCGTACCATTTGTAGGCAGTACATGATTAGGTCCTGCCATATAATCCCCAAGCGGCTCAGGGGTGAAATTACCAAGGAACACGGCTCCCGCATTCGTTACATCCCCCAACAGCTCGAACGGATTTTCGACGCACAGCTCAAGGTGTTCGGGAGCTATTCTGTTTGATATCATAATGGCATCCTTAAGTGTATCGGCCAAAATTATCGCACCGTAGCTGCTTAATGAACGTGAAATAAAGTTTTTCCTTGAAAGTTTCTCCGCCTGTTTTTTGATTTCTTCTTCAACCTTTTCGGCAAGCTCATTCGATGTTGTTATCAGTATCGATGATGCAAGCATATCATGTTCGGCCTGTGAAAGCAGGTCAGCCGCAACAAATTTGGCATTTGCTGTTTCATCGGCTATTATCAGTATTTCACTCGGCCCCGCGATCATGTCTATGCCGCAAATGCCGAAAACCATTTTTTTAGCGGTTGCAACATATATGTTCCCCGGACCGGTTATTTTATCAACCTTCGGTATTGTTTCCGTGCCGTAAGCCATCGCCGCAACAGCTTGGGCGCCGCCGACAGTAAATACCCTGTCAGCCCCGGCAATATCGGCGCAGGCAAGAATAACGGGATCGGGAAACCCGTTTTTGCCCGGCGGCGTACACATGATTACCTCCTTGACACCAGCGACTTTTGCCGGTATGACATTCATTAAAACCGATGACGGCAAAGGCGCCGTACCGCCAGGTACATATACCCCCACTCTATCAAGTGCGGACACCTTCTGCCCCATAAAAACACCATTCTCTTCGCTTAAGAACCATGAATTTACCTTTTGCCTTTCATGAAATTTACGGATGTTATCGGCCGCTTTCCTTATCGATATAACAAGTTCAGGCTTTAAACATTTAATAGCATTTGCAGTGGTATTTTTATCCACTTCCAGCCTGTCAAGAGTGACACCATCGTATTTTTTTGTATATTCAAAAACAGCCCGATCCCCTTTAATACTGACTTCTTTGATAATACTTCTTACCAGCTGCGAAACCTCTTCAAGTTCTTCACTGTTTCTCTGCCTCAGGCGAACAAGCAGTTTTTCAATATCGCTTTGCCGTATTTTATCTATTTTCATATATTAATCCCCGCTTTCATTTCATTCCGTTTTTCTATACAGCTTCTAAGGTTTTTGATAATGCGGCTTATCCTTTCACTTTCCATTTTCATGCTTACCCGGTTAACGATCATCCTGGCGCTAATATCGGCAATTACGTCTAAAATGACAAGCCCGTTTTCCTTAAGCGTCCTTCCCGTTTCAACAAGATCGACAATTACTTCGGAGAGGCCAACAAGGGGAGCGAGCTCAACAGAACCGTTCAGTTTAATTATCTCCACGGACTCACGACGTTTATGCCGGAAATATTCTTTCGCTATTTCGGGGTATTTAGTTGCAACGCGCGTAATTGTAAGGTTATCCATATTTCCATCAAGTTCCTTAGGGCCGGCAACACACATTTTACATGCCGAAAAGCCGAGGTCCAAAACTTCATATAGGTTTCTTCCCTCCTCAAGCAGTGTATCTCTGCCAACAATACCGATATCCGCCGCCCCATATTCGACATATGTCGGCACATCGGAAGGTTTTGCAAGAAAAAACCGGATCCGGTTCTTTTCATCCGTCAATATAAGTTTCCGGGTGTTTTTCTTTAGTTCCGAACAGTCAATGCCGGCTTCTTCCAGAAGCTCTATCGACAAATCGGTTAATCGCCCTTTCGACAACGCAATCGTTAAATATCTCATAAAAAACAATCTCCTTTTTCAAGAATAAAGTCCCCATTTGAACTAATTCTTCCTGTGGAAGTATCGTAATAAAACCGAAGAATTCATATTACTAACATAAAAGCGGTGGGTAATTCGGTTAAACGTGTATTGTTTCGGTATCCTCTTCATTTATTACCAGCATTATTTTGTCCAAGCCCTTGCTTTTTGCATATATTTTTGCCTTTTCAATATCCATTCCGGATATATCGAGTTCTGTTCTAATATTATCTTTTTTAAGTTTATTCGATATTGAAAATGCCTTTTTCCTTCCTTCATTAGAGTAAAGAATGAAATAACCTCCGGCAGGCTCCTCGGGAAGCTTTTTCCGCCGTTCAAGAGCCGTCAATATCATATTTACCCCGAGTGAAAAGCCTGTCGCCGGGCAGTCTCTTCCAAATTTTATTATCAGGTTGTCATACCTGCCGCCGCTTAAAACCGGAAATCCCACGTCGTAGGTAAAACCTCTGAAAACAATACCGGTATAGTAATTCATACTCTGGACCATTCCGAGATCGACAGAGACATATTTCCCATAACCCCAGTCATCGAGTATATCGAGCACATTTTTTAAATATTCCAGCGCTTTTAATGCTTTGCCGGTTATGTTTCTCTGTTCAAGATCTTCTATCAATTCTTTTGAGCCAAAATATCCGGGAAGGTTAAGGACAATGTCTTTAATTTCATAAGGCATTGCATGACTATTTACCAAATGCTCCACACCGACAAAATCCTTCCGGTCAATCAGTTCCCTTATTTCTTCCGTTTCCGCGGGCGACAGCCCGGATTCCTCCATTAATCCCCTGAAAAAATCAACCTGCCCGATATCAATTTGGAAATCCACCAGCCCGGATAATTGAAGAGCCTGTACTGCGAGAGCAATGATCTCCGCTTCGGATTCCGGGCTTTTAACTCCAAGTATCTCAACACCTGCCTGCGTAAACTCTTTTTGTTTTCCGCCGCCCAGCTCGTTATATGAGAATGTGTTGCCAATATAACAGCATTTCACGGGCCAAATATTATCTTTGAGCTTTGTAGCAGCAATCCTCGCAACGGGTATTGTCATATCGGGCTTTAAAACAAGAACCCGTCCCTGTTGATCGGTGAATTTGAACATGCTTTCCTGCGGAATAAGGTTTTGATCACCCGAAAAAACATCATAAAACTCCACAGTGGGTGTCTCAATTTCCCTGTAACCACTGATAAGGAACAGCTTTCTGAGCTTATTTTCCAAATCCCTTTTCACATGGCACCGACCAAAAAGAATATCCTGCATGCCGTCGGGAGTATATATATTCCAGCGCTTCATTTACTACACCTCTTTATCTCTGCATTGCGCTATAGTATTATAGCATTAATGTAATTATTATATGTCTTTTAATTTATTATGTCAATGCTAAAGAAAGCATAATATAACATTTACTTCCATTTTTGATTTTA
>LSQX01179836.1_pt1 | contig 20581 bp, 16 predicted proteins | sample 654561 | NCBI WGS metagenome assembly LSQX01 (sample SAMN04489861, study PRJNA283612) | anaerobic digester metagenome | isolation source: 4 biogas reactors fed with cattle manure at either 37C or 55C with and... | place: Denmark: Kongens Lyngby | collected 2014 | reverse complement strand
TCACAGTATGGAATTTCGTTTAACCGAAGAACAAGAAATGATCAGGCAGATGGCAGCCGATTTTGCAACTAATGAAATTATTCCCTATTGCGCTGAATGGGATAATAGGAAGGAAATTCCTTTCGCCACACTAGCCAAAATGCAGGAGTTGGGCTTTATGACCATTGGAGTACCACTTGAATATGGCGGAGATGGTCTGGATACTATATCCAGGTGTCTGGTCTGTGAAGAGATAGCCAAAGGCGATGCTGGTATGGCTACTACCATAGTTGCTTCCACCCTCTTAGCTTCTGATCCCATCCTGCTAGGTGCTAACCACGATCAGAAGAAATGGTGGTACGGACGTCATCTGGAAGGTGCTGTGTGTGGATTTTGTTTAACCGAACCCAGTGCCGGTTCCGATGCTCTCGGGATGTCCACCAGGTGTATAAAAGATGGAGACCACTATGTCATAAATGGAACCAAACAGTTTATTACCAACGGAGGTATTGCGTTGCAGTTCAGCGTGATGGCTACCCTGGATAAGAAACTTGGTAATAAAGGTATTTGTGCCTTTATGGTGGATAGAAACTGGCCTGGAGTGTCCATTGGCAAGGAGGAAGATAAGTTAGGCATTAGAAGTACCAGTACCACTCAGGTTACTTTTGAAGATGTACGAGTTCCGGTTTCCATGAGGCTGGGCCAGGAAGGTGATGGCTTAGGGATATTAATGGAAACCCTGGACATGTCCCGTGCAGCAGTAGCTGCTATGGCAACTGGTATTGCCACTGCCTCTCTGGAAGCGGCTATAAGTTATGCCAACCAAAGACAGCAATTTGGCCAGCCTATCGCTGCCTTACAGGCTATTCAGTTCATGTTGGCGGACATGGCGGTAAGGTCTGAAGCATCTCGTTTATTATACTTAAAGGCTGCTTATTTGCAGGATGTGGGAGGAAAATACAAGAGCGTTTCTTCTATGGCCAAGCTACATGCCGGTGATGCGGCAATGCACAATGCCGTCGATGCGGTTCAGGTATTTGGTGGTTATGGCTATACCAAAGAGTATCCCGTGGAGAAGTACATGCGTGATGCAAAAATTATGCAGATTTTCGAGGGTACTGCCCAGGTACAAAGGATGGTTATCGGTAAATATCTAAGCAAAGATGGATATACGGTTTTTGATTAAGATACAAATGATTCATAGGCCTCATTGGATCCCCACCATCAATTTCAATATTCCCTGACACATTATTTATATACCAATCAGGGTTGGATATTGGTAAAGCCGGTAAAGATGCCAAAACAAGAAAAGCAATCCTGCTTATACTTCAGGTTTCCCCATAGGCTTGCCCGCCTCCATAAGCACTTTGCTGCCCAGTAAGAAAAATCCCTCTACAAATATTAGCAAGCCTGTTCCTATCAAGAGCCATTCTATTTTTATTAGGTCGGCCAGGGGGCCAAACAGCAGCATACCTAAAGGCATCATGGTGCTGGATATCATGCTCAAAACCCCAAATATCCTGCCCAAAAAATCAGCCTCTACTTTTTCCTGTAATAATACGGTAAAGGGAGTGTGAAAGATGGGCATTACTATTCCGGCCAAACCCATGAAAAACAGGTAGATCCAAAAGATTGGGGTAATGCCCAGGGCAATGGTAGAAGCTCCGATGACCAGGATGGATAAGGAAAGGGAGTGAGTCCTGTTTCTAAATCCGCCCCAGGAAGCAATTATGAGGCCGCCCAGCATCATACCAAGGGAAAAGGCTACTTCGATGGCGGTCAAACGCCAAACATCTCCGCCAAAGCTGCGGGTTACCTGTAAAGGGGTTAAAAATGCTACCGGTGCCACCAGGATGAAATAGAGAGCACAAAATAAAAACAACTGCTTTAAGTAACTATTTTGATTGATGTATTTAAATCCGGCCTGCATATCGCGAAAATAACCGGTATCTGACTTTTCCCTGGCTTTGGCATGAACCGGTACCTGCAAAAACACTAAGAGTATCGAAACAGCCACAGCGGCGGTTACTACGTCAATAAAGAATATTATTTCAATGCTGGTCAGGGTCAGCAAGGCGGCGCTGAGCATAGGTGAAACCAGCATGATCGCGGATTGTATACTGCTGTTGCTGCCGTTGACCCGGGTAAGCTTATCGACCGGAACCAACTGAGGAACTAAGGCTCCTACCGTCGGCATTTGAACAGCGGTTCCCAAGGCCCGGATAGCTGATACTACAAAGAGCAGCCATAGCATATCATAGCCCAGTAAAAACAGAATTGCCAGGACCAAAGTAGATATGGCAATGGCGGAATCCGAGAGAATAATCAGCAATTTGCGGCTGTAACGGTCAGCCCAGACTCCGGCAAAGGGAGAAAGAAAAAAGGTAGGGAGGAAACCAAAAATTATATATATGGTCATCATTAATCCCGATTGGGTGCTTAAAGTGATGTGCCAAAAAATAGCATACTGAACCAATGACGAACCAAACAGGGATATGTTCTGGCTGAGCAAAAATAGTACTATATTTTTTATCCAGTTGTCAGATATTGATTCTGCTGACAAAACAGAACCTCCTTAATAATCTTGCCTGGTTTCCTGGGAAGAGATTTTAAGAAAAATCAGGTCCAGCTAAAGTCACCGTCAGTTTTCCCTGCAGCATGGTATTTTATCTGCGTGATGATACTTGTGGTCCGCCGAGTCAATAGTTTGGGCGCCAATGAATACCTGATCCTGGGTCTGCCGCAAAATGGAGGTCAATAATTGAATATACGGCTTTTGCATGTTCATGATCACTAGAATAATTTACTACAATCCTGCTACGGTGACAATAGGGTTATAAGCTTGTCCAATATCCCTCTTTTTTCATTTTGGTCTTGGTGAATGTCCGGGTCTCTACGTGGTTAATTAAGATAGCTTAAAACCGGCTCATAAAATATAATGTGTCACAAGCAATTATGAAAAGAGGATTATGATAGAATAAAATTAATTCAGCATGAGCAGGCCAGCTATGAAGGTAATTATCCAGCGGAGGCCTTTAGGCTGGAAGGAGTGAAGGAGTGAGATTATATGAAATGTATGCTGTGTCGAAGACAATTGGCAATAATTAAATGCCTTCAATGCCAGATTCCGCTCTGCCAGGAGTGCGCAAGCTTATACCTGGTAGGGAATGGCTGTTCTCCCTACCCGGCTTTTTTATGTCCCAGCTGTTATCAGGAATACAGTTCGGACAATTGGTAAAGGTCATGTACCTAGTAGATGAGAAGGTGGCGTTAGGCCTCTAGAGAGGCTATCCCAAGAAAAGACCATTATGTTTTGTGAGCACGAAAATCCCTTTGAAAACATGACAGCTAGCCCGCCATAACGATGAGGGTTCATTTCTGACCCCTTCTTTTTCCAGGTTTAGGTCGGACTAGGAGTACTCATTCGATTCAGTTTTTAATAAGCAGTAAGACCTACTTGCATTCATCAATTAATTCCTTAAATCCGGGCAAGGCCCTCTCTATAGTGCCGGAATCTACACAGTAGGCTATGCGTACATAGCCTGGACAGCCAAAGGAAGTGCCGGGGACCATAAGTATGTTCTTTTGCTTGGCCCGGGTGCAAAATTCAAGGTCATCATCTAGGGGAGTTTTAACAAAGAGATAAAAAGCCCCTTGAGGTTTAATGCATTCATAGCCGAAGGACATTAGGCTTTGGTATAAGAGTTCCCGATTTCGGTTGTAGGTATCGATATCCACTTTGGCATCCAGACAGCGAGCGATAACCCTCTGGAACAGGGAAGGAGCATTTACAAAACCCAAGATGCGAGTAGCAATATTAGCGGCCGCAACTACATCTTCATGATCAGCCACCGAATCAGGAATGACCAGATAACCAATTCTTTCCCCGGGCAGGGATAAAGATTTACTAAAAGAGTAAGCGACAATGGTGTTTTCATAATACTTGCTCAGATAAGGTACTTCAGTATTATCATAAGCCAGTTCCCGATAGGGTTCATCTGAAATAAGATAAATATGGCTATTAAATTCTTTTTGTTTTTCCCGTAAGATATTCGCTAGCTTTATTATGGTAGCTTCCGAATAGATGACCCCGGTGGGATTATTGGGGGAGTTGATAATAACGGCCTTAGTTTTTAGGCTGATTTTCTCCTGGAATTCCTGTAGATAGGGCTGGAAATCAAGAGTATTGGGCGATATGGTCACCAGTTTAGCCTGGTAATTGGACACGTAATTGCGGTATTCACCGAAAAACGGGGCAAAAGTGATAACTTCATCTCCCGGGTTGAGCAGGGTTTTGAATATAACATTAAGACCACCAGCGGCCCCAACCGTCATAATTATATGGTCCTGGTTAAAATCGGTGCTGAATTTAAGGTTGATGGAATTTGCTATGGCGGCCCTTACCTCTTCATAGCCCGAGTTATTCATATACCCATGAATGCTCATAGGCTCTTCGCTGTTGATTATTTCCAAGATAGCTTCTTTTACTGAATCCGGGGTCGCTACATTAGGGTTACCCAGGCTAAAATCAAATACCTTGTCGGCTCCATGGATTTCGGCCAACCTTTTGCCTTCTTCAAACATAGCTCGAATAATCGAACTATTCTTAACCTGCTCCCGCATTTGTTCTGCTATCATAATATCAAACCTCTCTTAATAAATTGGATTAACAGCCTGAGATGGCTCAATTGCTTAGGCCCAGCATACCACTGCCTATAAGGTAATTCAAGATGGATTTGCTCAGTGTTTCCAATCGCCAAAGAATCGTAGGGGCGGTCTTTGACTGCCCGTTTCCTAATTTAACCAAGGGGCAAAGCCCCTTGGTTAAATTATTCTACAATTAAGCTTGTAAAGCCATGTTCGGGTTCTGATCCCGTGACCATGCTTGATTATCTCCGTTTAAAATCAGCAAGGTATCCCATACCTTTATCGCCGTAAACAGTTCTACTCTAGTTGCCATTTTAGACAGGTCAATTTCCAGGATTTGTTCGATTCGGTTAATGCGATAATACAGGGTATTAACATGAATATTCAGGCTATCGGCAGTGGCTTTAATATTGACACAAGTATCCAGCAATCTTCTCAAGGTAGGCAATAGTTCACCGTCATTCTTATTGTCATGCTTAATTAAGCGCCCTAATTTCTGGTTGCAGTATTCAGTGATCTGCTGTATATCCTGAGAAAATATAGGCTGGTAGATGCCCAGCTCCGAAAAATTTTGCACCACGTTGCTACTCCCCATTAACCCGTTCAAAATCATGGCTATGCGAGCCTCATTTAAGCTTTTTTCCATATCAATCAAAGGATATACTCGACCTGCACCCAATACCGTGTTGATTTGGAATCTTTTTTCCAGGGTATCCTTAAAGGCTGTCAAATCCATATTGAGGTCACCGCTTGGATCCAGGGCAGGATTGACTGGAATAATAAAAGCCAATTGATCTTGATGATAAAGGGAAATGGGCTTTAAATTGTTCCTGAGCCAGTATTCATTGCCATAAAGGCATATAAGCTCCAGATCCTCGGTTATCTGCTGGGCTTCGGTCTGCAGCAATACTAAGAAACAAGGCCTTTCCACTTCCAGTTCAGTATCGCTAAGCTGTAAAATATCCATCAGGTTGGCTCGATTGGAGGTAAAAAGGTATTCGGTCAGCTTCTTTTTAAAAAGAGCACTGCCATGGTTCATTTTAGAGAAATAACATTTTACCGCTAATCTGCTTTCTTTCAGTATAGCCAGTACCTGGGACAGCTTACTTTTCTTCAGGTTTTTTACAATCACATAAGCATTTCTGCCATTGACAGCAATCCGGTAGTAAAGGCTGTTTTCTTCTCCTTCGTTATGATAATACTCATTTTTCCCCATAGCGACGGGGATATCCAGGAATAAGCTGTCGATAAGGGCTGGACTTCTTTTCTCGGGAAAGAAGATTTTACCATGATGATCAGCAATAATGATGGAATGTTGCAGTATCTTTTCCAGATATTCGCCTATATAGGTCAGCCCATAGTCAAGAACACCCTCAATCAACAGATCAGTATTCTTTATTGCTGTTATCATTTATACTACCCTCTTTCCTTTTCATTCGACTATTTATTTAGCAAATAGTATGCCAACTTAGATATTTCAATACAAGCTTACTCCTTAGGGGGGGTTTGAAGCCAGGCAGTTTTGAAACCATCCCAAAATGGAACAATGTGCTTGCCACAATTGCCAAGGAATGTGCTATTATGAGAATTAAATAGCAAAGTTGCAGGAGAGACACAGCAATTTTTTATTCCGGTGTATTTAATTAAACTTATTCTTGACTAAGGGGGGGAATGTGGATGAAACTGGAAAACGCTCTCAGTCCGATGATAAGGAACCGTAGTATCTTAACGCAAACAGTCGAACTAGAAGCCAGAGAATTGATCAAAAAGATTAAGCAATTAAAGCTGGATGTAATTAATCAGCGGATAGAAAAAAAGGCCATTAGCTTGATAAGGCCCGAAGTGCTTGATTCCTGGATCCGCTCCTTTAATTATGGACTAAGTGTTTATGACTATAATTATGCCCCGGCCCTGGACAAGGATGCCCTGCAGCAGCGATGCCAGGAGAAAGCTTCCCTCTTGGAATCCGCTGAACCCTTTATTCAGCAATTGTCTACCATGTTAACCGATTCCCAATGCATAATACTGCTCAGTGATGAAGCAGGGAGCATGCTGCGGGTATTGGAGGGAAGTAAAAATCTGGAGGATCAGAATAAGCGCTTTAAATTGGTGGCTGGTTCGATTTGGAATGAAGCAACGGTTGGTACCTGCGCCCATGGTATCAGTTTGATACATGGTATTCCTATGCAGATTTCCGGGCCGGAACACTACTGCGAAAAGTATGATGATATTTTCTGCTCTTCGGCACCTATATTTGATGGTAACCATAATTTATCCGGCACCCTTTCTATTGTCAGCCCCAGTTTTCATCAACAAAATGCTCACTCCCTGGGTCTAGTGGTTTCTATGGTCTGGGGAATACAAAAAGATATACAGATGGGGTTTAACAAGGAATTGCTGCATTTAACCCTGGACTCGGCCGATAAGGGTGTTATGACCATTAACAAAAGTGGTATTATAACCCAGGCCAATACCATGGCCAATAGCTTTTTTCAGCAACTCTTGGAACATGAGTTGATCGGGATGCCATACCAAAGCGTGTTGGGACCACTGCCTTTTATTGAATCGGTTTTGAAAAACTCTCAGGCAGTGTTCGATACCGAAGTATACCTGGAACGCTGGAATCAACGCATTACCATGCTTTCAGTAAGGGCTATACTGGATAACGCCGGGCAAAACCTGGGCTTGGTCTTGGCTTTTAAAAAGAATGGCCTGTTCCGTAAGAGCAGCAGCAAAGGGCATAATCTAGCCGCCAAGTTTTCCTTTGCTGATATTTTAGGGGATGCCCCGGATTTACTGGATAACATTGATGTTTCCCGCCGCTTTTCCCGTTTGGATGCCAATATTCTAATTCAGGGGGAGAGCGGCACCGGCAAGGAAATGTTTGCCCATGCCATACACCAGGAAAGCCGTCCTGACGGCCCCTTTGTAGCGGTAAACTGCGCGGCAATTCCCAGTACTCTTATTGAAAGTGAACTATTTGGCTATGAAGCCGGTTCATTTACCGGAGCAGAAAAACAGGGGCGTCGGGGTAAAATTGAGTTGGCCCATGGGGGAACCCTATTCCTGGATGAAATTGGCGATATGCCACTGGAATTGCAGCCTGTTTTATTGAGGGTCTTGGATGAAAAACGGGTTATGCGACTGGGTTCCAGCCTCTACTTGCCGGTTGATTTCAGGCTTATTTCCGCTACCAACCATGATTTATCCCAACTAGTGGAGAGCCAGCGCTTTCGTCAAGACCTTTTGTACCGCCTGCAGGTATTGCAAATCAATATCCCGCCCCTGAGAAATCGAGGGCAGGACATTATTCTAATGGCCCGGCATTTTGCCCAAAAGATTGCAGCCAAGCAAGGTATAGAGGTACCGGAATTAAGTGACGCACTGCTTATGGCTTTATTGAATTATGACTGGCCGGGCAATGTACGGCAATTGGAAAACACCATACTATATGCCGTGAATGTTTGCCGTGGCTCAATAGTAGGCCCCCAACACCTGCCGGCCAATATTCAGGAAGAGGTACAGCATTTAATTGCCGATACTGCAGAGCCTGCCAGCAAGAACCTGCCCATAAAAGAGATTGAAAAGATATTCATTCAAGATGCCCTGCTGCAAAGTAACCACAATATATCCGACGCCGCCCTCCGGCTAAATATGAGCCGTTCTACCCTTTATCGCAAGATTAAAGAATATCAGCTTAAGACCAAATAATCCGAGGCTGTCCCCAAAGGACAGCCTCGGATTTTAATTATCAGCATTTTAATCAGAGTGAATTAACCTAAAGCAACTACGCTCTTGCCAGCCAGATAACCAAAGGTGAAAGCACGACCGTGGCTGTTGCCGGGCAGGTTTACGCAATAGTCGTTGGAATAGTAGTTGCCGGAGGCATTCCCGGCCGCGTATAGACCCGGGATAACGTTTTGTTCTTCATCCAATACTTGCAACTGCTCGTTGATCTTCAAACCGCCCAGGGTGACTAGGAGGGCAGTTCCTAATGGTGCGGCATAGAAAGTTGCTTTTTCAATAGTGGTTAAACAGTCTGCCCGCTTGCCATAATCCAGATCTTCCCCTTGCTGGGCCAGTTCATTGTAACGAGCCACTGTCTTCAATAAAGCTTCTTTGGGAACTTCAATTTTATCAGCTAATTCTTCCAGGGTTTCCGCGCTTCTGATATAGCCTTTGTCAACATAAGCTTTTACATTCTCGGGACTATGGAAATTGGTCCGCATATCCTTACAGGCAACCAATTTAAAGGAAGGTGCTTCTTCCTCCCACTTAGCATCCCAAATGGCCCATCTGACCAAGTCCGGCTGTTGACGCTGGGCATTACAGAGGTAGGCATAGGGAAGCTCCTCATTGCAGTAACGCATGCCCCGTTCATTGACATTCAACCAGGGCTGCCGCATTAAAGCATCGGCCAGAATGGGAGCTCCCGGAACCGCAAAGTCAAAATACATAGGGGCATGGGGGAATTCATCCATGGCCGCCCCGATCCACATACCCATTTTTTGACCGTCCCCGGTATTGATGGGGCCGTTTACCATTTCGAACATATTGGCTTGGATGTACTTGGTGGAAGGGATATAATACTCCCGCATTTCCTGATCCGCATTGTAATCGCCGGAACAGAGGATAATTCCCTTATTGCCTACAAACTTGGTATAAGCTCCTTCAGCACCGCCAATAACTGCTGTAACCCGCCCTTTCTCTTCTCTAGCTAGCTGTACGGCAGGGGTCTCATAATAGAATTGGACTCCAGCATCTAAACAACCTTGTTTCAGTGTGTAACGCATGGAAGCTGTCCAGGGATCGGTTCCCTTGGGCGCGTCGGCTATAGCTGCTTCACTGGGATCCATTCTAAAGCTCAGGGTTGGAAAGCCTTTTATTGTAGTTCCTGGAGTTACGGTTTCATCCAAGGGCACCGGTTTGGGTTGACAGCCATAAGTTTCTGCTTTGGCCATAATCCAGTCTGCAACCATACCGCTGTTTTCAGCCCACAGGTTAACCACTCTCTGGTTGGCTTTGTAAGCATTGTACCTCATGATTTCCTGAACCGCTTCCATTTTATTGATTTCGTTGTTGATCTGTTTTTGCATCTTACTACCAATTGCTCCATAGTCATTGCCACGGAAGTTTACATTAGCAGTCTTTTCCAAAATAACTACTTTAGCCCCTTCTTCAGCAGCGGACCTAGCAGCGCACAAACCGGACATTCCTGCTCCCACCACCACTACATCAGCAGTTACAGTTTCTTTAATGGCACTGTCTGCAATGGGATCCGGTTTCTTCAAAAAGCTGGGAGTAGCACCTTCTACTGGCGTTTCGGCGGGAGCTGGGGTTTCTTCATTGGGGCTGCAACCAATTAAGGTGCCAGCCGAAGCAAGGGCTACCGTACCGACCGCTGCTCCTTTGATGAATGACCTCCTGGAAACTCCTTTGTTATTTTCTTCATTACTCATGGTATCTCCCCTTTCTTCCTCTCTCAATTATCTTGCCTGCTACCTATGGGTTTAGCTGCTGATAGAAAGAGTATGAGCATATTTAAAACATGCCTATTTACATTTAGGTCTTATTATAAAGTTTAGCACATCAGAGCGATATTTCATCGGAGGCCTATACGAAGATTTACCCTTTCGTACTGTGAATTCTTACAATGGGGTGCCAAAAGCGGAGCCGTTAGAAAGCAGTTGTTCGTGAATGCCGGGGGCCAAAACGGTTATTAGCTATTTTTTGCCCTTTAGCCAAGGGATAAGGGAGGCAAATGCCAGGGGGGGACTGGCCCTCAGATGAATGGCTCCATGGTTTTGCTGACGGGCAAGCTTTCTTGAACCAATTGGGTCGGCATTTAAAGGTAGAATTAATAAAGGCCGGATATGGTAGTCTGGTTCCTTCTTCGGATGAAAGGTTTTGGGGCAGAACCGGTTTTAACAATTCCTTGCCTTCAGATTTATTGTACACCAGTAATTGGTCAGAAAGACATGCCGCCTTTGTATGTGGACTGGGGACATTCGGGCTGTCCGAAGGTCTTATCACTTCAAAAGGCATGGCAGGAAGATTTGGCAGCATTATCACCGAAATGTACCTGTCCCCGGATCGGAGAGAATACCAGAATGTCGATGAATGCTGTACCAGATGCGGCAAATGCGCAAAGAATTGCCCGGTTAATGCCATATCCTTGGAAGAGGGCAAAAATCACAGCATTTGCTCCAAGTTCCTGGGCCAGATTTTAGAGAAATATTGGCCTCGTTATGGATGTGGTAAATGTCAGATTAACGTGCCCTGTGAGTCCAAGATTCCGCAGAAAAATAATGAGAATACAAATTAATCCCTTCTCAACCCAAGGTTGCTGCTCCTACAAATTTCATAGTGCTGTTTAGCATAAGTCCAAATATGTTCTTTAACCCTCTTGTGTGTATCGCTGGAAAATAGGGGCGTTTTGGGAAAATTATCCCTAATAATTGCGAAAATTTCATGCCCTACAAGCAGGGAAGCTGCTTGTTCTTGACGAAAGAAAATGGATAGTGGAATCGCTGTGGGCTTAGATTCGAGCAGTCAGCAGATAAATACTGCCGTTGGCCTTAATAAGCCCATGAGATTGTCCAGAACGACAAGTTTGTAGTATTATGTATCTTAGTTAGGAGATCCAAGGGCTATCGTATCAATACGATAAAACCAGATTAAAGGAGGAGAAAGTATGATAACCAGAAGAAACAAGAAATTAGCCTTATTGCTGGCAATGATGTTGATATTGAGCATTTTTGCCGGTTGCGGAGGCGGGACTGAGGAAGAACAGCAGCCGGTAGGAGAGAAGGCTACTATTCCGGTGGGTATCAATGTTGAGCTTTCAGGTGCGGTGGCCAGCTATGGCAGCAACGCTAGGGATGGTGCAGTTCTGGCCATTGAAGAGATTAATGCCGCTGGCGGTGTACTGGGACAGCAGCTGGAAGGTCTGCAAAGAGACTGTAAATCTACGGCTGACGAAGCTATGAGTGTAAGCGCGGCTCTGGTAGGGGAAAACATCGTAGCTCAACTAGGACCTCTCACCAGTGGTGACGTAGCCGGCAGTACACCTATTATGATGGATAATAAAATTCCCCTGATTGCTCCCGCAGCCACTGCTGCCAATGTAACCGTTGATGAAAAAACTGGAGAAACTAGGGCCTACATTTTTCGGGTATGTTTTATAGATCCTTTCCAGGGAACATTGATGGCCCAATTCGCAGCTGACAACCTTAAAGCCAAGACAGCTGCCATTTATGCCGACACTTCCAGTGATTATGGCAAGGGACTGGCGGCTTACTTCAAACAGACCTTTATAGAGAAGGGCGGTACCATTATAGCCGAAGAGGGATTTGTAAGCGGAGACCGTGATTTTAATGCTACTCTGACCAAAATCAAAGGCAGCAACCCTGATTTTATTTATGTACCCGGATACTATCAGGAAGTAGCTCCCTTGATTAAACAAGCCCGTGAACTGAACATAACTGCTCCCATAGGCGGGGGAGATGGTTGGGATTCTCCGGATATGCTCAGTGTTGCCGGAGCAGAGGCTCTGAACAATACTTTCTTTACCAACCATTATTCCTCACAGGATACTGACCCCCAAGTAGTAGCCTTCGTAGAAGCCTTCAAAGCCAAGTACGATAAAGAACCCGACGCTTTTGCAGCCCTGGGTTATGATTGCGCTCAATTGCTGGTTCAGGCTATAAAGGATGCTAATTCTACTGATCCGCAAAAGATCACTGATGCTCTGGCCAACATCAAGGACTTTGTCGGGGTTACCGGTAAAATGACTATCGATGAACAACATAACCCGATCAAGGCTGGAGTGGTCATTGAGTTCAAGGATGGAGCCCAGACGGTTAACACTAGAATTCAGCCATAATGAATGATATGCTCTAGGAGAGGGAGGGCTTGCCCTCTCTTTCCTTTTAAGTAGTAATAGAAGGAAGTGGCTAATTTGCTTGAATTTTCACAACAAATGATTAACGGATTATCCCTGGGAGCTATTTATGCTCTCATTGCCTTGGGTTATACCATGGTATATGGCATCATTAAATTGATCAATTTCGCTCATGGAGATATTATGATGGTGGGAGCCTATGTGGGGTTCTTCTCCATAACTCTCTTGGGTACTAATATTGTGGTGGCCATGCTGGTAGCTATGATATTTTGTGCTGCCCTGGGGGTTATTATGGAAAAAATCGCCTACCGTCCCCTGCGCAATTCTACCCGTATAGCAGCTTTGATAACAGCCATAGGACTATCGCTGTTTCTGGAGTATATAACCGTGGTTATTCTGGGGCCAGCTCAGAAGGTGTTTCCTGCCTCAGCCTTTCCGGTTAAAGTCTATAATATCGCGGGGTTGTCCATTTTAAACAAACAGATATTTGTATTTGTTTCAGCCGTACTATTGATGTTGATCCTACAGTACATCATAAAGAGAACCAAAACCGGCAAAGCCATGCGGGCAGTGTCTTTAGATCAGGAGGCCGCAGTACTGATGGGGATCAGCGTAGACCGAACTATTTCCATTACTTTTGCTATCGGTTCGGCTCTAGCCGCAGCAGCCGGGGTGATGATAGGGGTATATTATCAGACCATCAATCCTTTGATGGGAATCATTCCAGGACTTAAAGCATTTGTAGCTGCTGTGCTGGGGGGTATAGGCCTTATACCTGGAGCCATGGTAGGCGGATTCGTAATGGGCCTCTTGGAGACCATGGTAAGTGGTTATGGGAACAGCTTGTACCGGGATGCAGTAGCTTTTGGGGTACTGATTATAATATTGCTTATTAAACCAACCGGTTTGTTTGGCAAGAATACCGGCGAAAAAGTGTAGGTGAAGATAAATGCAAGAAAAAAGTAAGTCCTGGCTAAAATTTCTATCTGAAGTAATACTATTGGTACTGCTGTTTACCCTGGTGCAATATGCTCTAAGCGCAGGCTTGGTGAATCAGTCCTACCAGATTACTTTAACCTCCATGTGTATTAACGTCATTTTGGCGGTTAGCCTGAATCTGATCAATGGTTTTACCGGCCAGCTTTCCCTAGGTCATGCAGGCTTCATGGCGGTAGGTGCTTATGCGTCAGTTATTATTACCAATTTTATGGACTTGCCTTTCATTATAGGCATATTGGGGGGCTGCCTAGCCGCCGGCATTGCCGGGTTTGTGGTGGGAGTGCCCACCTTGAGGTTAAAAGGAGATTATCTGGCTATTGCTACCTTGGCCTTTGGCGAAATAATTCGAGTAGTCTTACAGAATATCGATTATGTCAATGGACCAGCGGGGATTGTGGGTATTACCAAGCTCACTACCTGGTCCTGGCTATACTGGGCCGCTATTCTTACTATACTGGTTATTGTTAACCTGATGAATTCAAGTTATGGCAGAGCCATCGTGTCTATTCGGGAAGATGAGGTAGCATCGGAACTAATGGGTATAAATACTACGGGCTATAAAGTGCTGGCCTTTGTTATCGGGGCTATGTTTGCTGGATTGGCTGGAGTTTTGTATGCTCACTATTTCTACATTATTAAGCCTGAGACTTTCAATTTTCTCAAATCCTTTGATATGCTGGTCATGGTGGTTCTGGGAGGTTTAGGTAGTACTACCGGAGCCGTGATAGCAGCCATTTTCATTACTTTCCTGACTCTGGCTCTGCAAAAATATGCTGCCATGCGCATGGTAATCTATTCCTTGATACTAATAATAGTAATGATTTACCGGCCGCAAGGACTGATGGGCACTAAAGAACTGAGCAGGAAGACTTTCGCCAGGATATGGGGTGGTAAAAAATGAGTTTATTGGAAATCAACAATTTGTATAAATCTTTTGGAGGACTAGGTGCGGTCATTAATTTTAATTTTAGTATTCAACCCCGGGAGTTAACTGGACTTATTGGACCCAATGGGGCTGGTAAAACTACGGTTTTTAACTTGATTACCGGGGTGTACAAACCCGATAAAGGTGAGATTTTATTCCAGGGACAGAATATTGCCGGCTTATCTCCCCATACTATTTGCCAAAAAGGAATTGCCCGTACTTTCCAGAATATAAGGCTGTTTAAAGATTTGAGTGTAATTGATAATGTAAAAATAGCCTTTCACAAGAATATAAGCTATAATCTGGCCAGCACTCTGATAAGACTGCCCGCCTTTTTTAAGGGAGAAGAGGCCATCGAATCCAAGGCCATGGAATATCTAAATATATTTAAGCTGGAACATAAACGGGATGAGATTGCATCTAACCTGCCCTATGGTGAGCAGCGCCGCCTGGAGATTGCCCGAGCTCTGGCCACTCAGCCTAAGCTCTTGATCCTGGATGAACCGGCAGCGGGAATGAATCCACAGGAAACCAAGGAGCTGATGGAACTTATTGAATGGGTGCGGGAGAAGTTCGAATTGTCAATTCTTTTGATTGAACATGATATGTCATTGGTTATGGGAGTGTGTGAGAGACTATATGTTTTGGACTATGGACAGGTAATAGCAGAAGGACTGCCGGAAGAAATACGCAATAACAAAAAAGTAATCGAAGCATATTTGGGCGAGGAGGTAGGAGAGTGCTAAAGGTAAAAGGAATCGACGTGTATTATGGCGCTATCCATGCTCTTAAAAATTTATCATTGGAAGTGGAAGAGGGAAGTATTGTTACCTTGATTGGTGCCAATGGAGCGGGAAAAACCACCACTCTTAAGAGCATATCAGGAATCCTGCGTCCCACCTCAGGCAGCATACTGTTTAAGGGGCAGGAACTGGTTAAAATAGCCCCGGAGAAGATAGTGGCCCTGGGTATTTCTCAGGTACCTGAAGGCCGCAGAGTTTTTCAAGAGATGTCGGTGTTGGAAAATCTGGAGATGGGCGCTTACCTGCGCAGTGACAAAAAAGGTATACAGGAGGATATGGATAATGTGTTCTCCCGTTTCCCCAGGTTGAAGGAGCGCCGTAAACAGTCGGCAGGAACCTTAAGTGGAGGGGAACAGCAGATGCTGGCTATTGGACGGGCATTAATGGCCAGACCTCAATTGCTCTTAATGGACGAACCCTCAATGGGCCTGGCTCCTCTCTTGGTAGTTGAGATTTTCAACATCATAAAAGATATTAATTCCCGCGGTACAACTATCTTGCTAGTTGAACAAAATGCCAACATGGCTTTGTCCATTGCCGATCAGGCCTATGTTATTGAGACCGGGGATATTGTCCTGCAGGGAGCAGCCAAAGAGCTGATGCAAAGCGAAGAGGTTAAAAAGGCTTATCTGGGAGGGTAGAGCTGTTAAGGCGGCTGGATTCACCAGTATTTTAAATTAATAGACTCAAGACAAGAGGAGGGATCCATTTATGAAGGTGAAGGAAAGAATGAACGAGCAGGTGATCTCCATCGATGAGGATAAGAGCCTTACCGAAGCATTTTATCTGCTAAAAGAAAATAATATAAGAAGATTGCCGGTGATGCATAAAGATAGGGTAGTAGGTATTGTTACCCTTAGTGACTTGAATAAAGCTGCTCCTTCTGCTGCCACCTCCCTCAGCATACATGAAATTAATTATTTATTGATGAAGACTAAAATCAAGAGTATTCTGCCCAAAGGCCAAAAGGTCATCAGCATTGGGCCGGATAGCTATATTGAAACCGCGGCCAAGTTCATGAGAGAGTACAAGGTTAGTGGATTGCCGGTTATTGATAATAAAGGAAAACTGGTAGGTATCGTTACTGAAACCGATATTTTTGATGCCTTGATCGATATCCTAGGAGTGAAACGCACCCACAGCCGCATCGATTTTTATGTAAAGGAAAGGCCGGGGACCCTAGCTGAAATTGCCGACATGATTGCCGATAAAGGAAAAAACATTCTTAATACGGTGGCCTATTATGATGCCAAAAGGGATATGTACAAGCTGATCTTTCGCTTGGAAGAACTGGAAGTAGACGATATAGTAAAAGAGCTTCGGGATAGATGCTATGAAGTAGAATCAGTTATCGTGCGTCAGGAAAATGATTAGCAGGCTTCTTATATGCAGGATACTCTACATCCTTTAAAGAAAATGAATAAGCTTAGCACTTAATGCGGCTCCAATCTTATAGAGCCCAGGCACCGAACGGAAGCAAGTATACAGGACATATTAAAAGCTTATAGTATATTTTTAATACTTAAAGCCTCTTTCTCCGGAATATGTCTAAGCATTAGTTTTAACTCTTCCAATTGGCCCAGGGCCAGAGCCTGGTTATGGTTGCCCACATAGGCCTTGACCTTGGCCATGGAAAATTCAATATTGTCCATTTCCTGATGATCCAGGAAGACCGGCCACCATCGGGCTGAATCAGCCCAGTTTTTTTCCACGGCTGCAGTACGCTTTAGAGCAGTATCCCACCCTTCCTGCTCTATTTCGCTTATGAGCAGGTTGATTTCTTTCGTCAGCTGATCAGTAGATGATTGCAGGGAATGATTGGTCCAAACCCCCATCCCCAATATGCCTATAAGTATAATTAACAAAGATAATAATAGCCGCATTACTTAAATATCCTCCTTGGCTTTTGACTTGATTTGGTAAAAAAAGTCTCCCTGGCTATCCAGACAGGCGAAAAGAACCGGTTTGAAATCCTTAATCCCATCCTTTTCCAGCTCCAAGCGCAGCCAATCCAGGCTAAGACCTAATTTGTCAAGATTTTCTCGGATAACCTGGCCATCAATAATCAAGGTAATGGGTATTAGCTCCGGGGGAGGGAAGATATCCATATCCCGGGGCTGCAGGGGGCGATTAGAAGATTTAAGTATTACACTGAGCTGGCCGCCGGTTTCTAGAATAGCGTAGGCTACATCGGAGATATTGTTCACATTTTTTTGCCGCAACTGTTCCAATAAATCATTGATGTTGTAGCGCAAGCGTTGCAGCTCGTCCTCCATTATCTGCGAGTTTTTTATCAGTATACTGGGTTTGCCGCAGATGATACCTCGTGCTCGTATGCTTTTTAAGGAAATATAGGATAAAGTAATTTCTGAGGCGAAAAGTATGAATATTGGAATGATACCGTTTATCAATGGGATGTTTGTATTTTGCATGGGAATAGCTGCCAGTTCAGCAATCATGATGATAACTACCAGTTCATAAGGCTGTAGCTGGCCTATCTGCTTTTTACCCATGATCCGCAAAGCGATTACGGTGGTTAGATATAGAATTAGGGTTCGAAGAATAACCAGAATCATTGACAATACCTTACTTTCGTTTTCGGCACTATCTTATTATTTGCCTAATGGGACCAATTTATTACTGGATATATGCAGGTCCTGCCATATCGTCTCAGTATCGGGTTAAGTGAGGGAGGCGTTGGTCCATGGTTAGGAATTTGATAAATCTGATGAGGTGTCCGAAATCCCAGCCAGCAGCAGGACTTAACACTCCGAACAAAGAAATGGTGTAACTGTGCCGGGTCCATGATGAAATAGAAAAAGGGATGAAGTTAATGAAGAAGATTGAAAATCGGGGTATAGATCAAGGGCTGTTTTTAGAGATAGTCCAAGCTATGGATGATATACCGGTGGTGCAGTCTACCAAGATGAGAATAAAATACCTGCAAGCTGGAGGCGCCGGGGTGGAAATGCTGGTTATCCGGGATTTTGAAAACTCCCGAGGATTACTCCATGGCGGGCTTATTGCCACTCTGGCTGATACCGCCATGGGATTATCAATGTTGAGCCTGAATATCAGGGGATTAACCCTGGAACTGAACATAAACTACCTGGCTCCTGTGGAGATAGGGTCCCGACTCACCGCCCAAGCCCGGGTAATCCATGCCGGCGAAAATTCTCTGGTAGTTGAAGCAGATGTTTACGATCAACGGCAGAACCTGGTGGCCAAAAGCAGGGGTACCTTTTTTATGAAAGCATAAACTGGCCATATGCAACAATAGAACCGTCCGAACCATCCCTTTGTAACGCAATCCTTTTAACTTGCATGAAGGTTTGAAAACAACTTCGCCCTTTATCCAGCTTGTATTTTAAGGTAAGATTACAAATGGTTATGCCTAGCTGCATATTCGGTATGGGCTTAACTGAATAGTGCTATCATAGATCGTGAAAATGCTTGCAACGGAGGATATATATATGAGATATGAAGGACAAATATTCAGACCATTTAGTGAAGCTAACAGTTATCTACTGCAGGCTACTATAGGGTGTTCTCACAATCGCTGTACCTTCTGTGGGATGTATAAAAAGAAGAAATATCGAGTCAGAAGCATGCAGGAAATCAAGGAAGATATCCAAATGGCCTGGGAATACCATGGCGACTTGGAAAAAGTATTTATCTGCGATGGGGATGCTATCGCCATGGAAACCCATCAATTGCTGGAAATACTGAACACCCTTTATCAAACTTTTCCATCCCTTAGGCATGTGGGATCTTATGTTGGGCCCTGCAGTACCCTAAGTAAAAGCAATTCTGAACTAAAAGAATTGAGGGAAGCGGGCCTGGTGAAAGTCTATCTGGGGGTTGAGACCGGTGATGATCGTATCCTGCAGGAAGTAAAAAAGGGAGTCAGTTCCGAGGAAATGTTGGAAGCCGGAAGAAAACTGGTAGACAGTGGGTTTAACCTTACTGCCATGGTGCTCTTGGGTTTAGCCGGGAAAGGCTCCCGCTCCCGGGAACATGCACTGGCTACTGCTGATATCATTAACCGGATTAAGCCCAAATATTTGGCAGCAATGACGGTTACTCCGGTTCCAGGTACTGTTTTGCATCAACAGGTTCAGAAGGGAGAGTTTCAGGTCCTGGATGCCTTTGAGACACTGGAAGAGATGAAAATTATCTTTGAAAATATTACAGTAGATAATTTGAAATTTGTAGGAGCCCATGCCTCCAATTATCTTCCCATACAGGGGACTCTGCCCAGAGACAAACAAAAGATGTTGGATACAGTAGAAATGGTATTGAGGAACCGTGAACACAGGTATCTAAGAGCAGAGGACATGCGAGGCCTGTAGACTTGGTTTATTTCGATTAAGTTCACACGAAAATGAATTATTCCGATTTACACCCAGTGAAATAAAGGTGATAGTGTTTGTTTCAACCCATCATCTCAGCAAACATGCAGGCCAAACTTATGAGGCGGTTGACCGCCTGCCGTTACCGATATATCAATAATATGCACCGAAAAATTTGTGATCATTGCAGGCGACCACAGGTCGCCCCTACAGACTGGCATTGTTAAGTATGGATCTCAGGCGGGCAATTGTAGGGGCGGTCTTTGACCGCCAGTTTTCCGACATAGCCCAATTCATACTCGGTTGTGTTTCCTGATCATGGAGGTTGATAAGTTGCTGCCTGACCCTCCTGGTTTTAACTTGCCTGTTTATCGACTCCAGGGCTGGACCAGGCCTAGGGCTTTGGCCAGCTCCATTACCACAATGGGGAGCAAAGCCAAACCTACTGCCAGAAGGTATGAGCCGGCGGATAATGTAACCATACCAAAGGCTGCTGTTGCTGCTGGGATAGATAGTATCATAATTATCAGGCTTATGGAGATTAAAACCGCGACATTGAGATATTTATTGGAGAAAAAGCCAATGGAAAACAGTGAATAGTCAGAGCGCATATTAAAAGCATGAAATATCTGGGATAAAGCCAAGACCAAAAAGGCCATAGTGCGTCCAGCCTTGATATCACCGCTGCCTTGCCATATGATAAAAAAGCCGGTCAGGGTTAATAGGGCAAACAGGGCTCCCAGCGCCAGGATGCGCACTCCCATGCCTTGAGCAAATATACTCTCATTTCTGGGCCGAGGATTCCGCCGCATGACATCCTCTGCCCCCGGTTCCAGACCCAGGGCTACAGCTGGCAGGCTATCAGTGATTAGGTTAATCCACAGCAGCTGTACTGCCAGAAAGGGAGATACCTGCCATAGAATCATGGCCATAAATACAGCAAGTACTTCGCCGATATTGGTCCCGAGCAGGA
>LSQX01283166.1_pt1 | contig 20584 bp, 15 predicted proteins | sample 654561 | NCBI WGS metagenome assembly LSQX01 (sample SAMN04489861, study PRJNA283612) | anaerobic digester metagenome | isolation source: 4 biogas reactors fed with cattle manure at either 37C or 55C with and... | place: Denmark: Kongens Lyngby | collected 2014 | reverse complement strand
CACATTGCTCAAAAGCCTTCGGCCCAAGCTTCGGCACTTTCTTTAACTGCTGCCGGTCTTTAAAAGACCCTTCCTTTTCACGGAAAGCAACGATGTTTTCAGCAAGTGCTGTACTGATACCCGAAACATATGACAAAAGAGACGGTGAAGCTGTGTTCAGATCAACGCCAACCCTGTTTACCGCATCCTCAACAACTCCACTCAGAGATTCCCCCAGGCGCTTCTGGTTCATGTCATGCTGGTATTGTCCAACACCAATGGCTTTTGGGTCGATCTTTACCAGCTCGGCCAGTGGGTCCTGCAATCTTCTGGCAATGGACACAGCACTTCGCAAAGATACATCAAATTCAGGGAACTCAGCGGCACCTAACTTCGATGCAGAGTAAACCGATGCACCAGCCTCGCTGACCACCATGTATTTAACATTCCTTTTAATTTCTTTAAGCATGTCAGCAACAAAAATCTCTGATTCTCGGCTGGCTGTACCGTTACCGATGGATATCACATCCACTTTATACCGCTCGATAAGCTCCTTGAGCACCTTTTTTGCTTCTTCTATCCGGTTCTGCGGGGGTGTTGGGTAAACCACCGTAGTTGCAAGAACTTTACCCGTTTCATCTACAACGCAGATTTTACATCCGGTTCGGTATGCCGGATCCAATCCCAAAACAACTTTGTTGTGAACCGGAGGCTGCATCAGCAGATTTTTCAGATTCTCTCTGAAAACAACCATGGCCTGTTCCTGGGCTTTTTCTGTTAATTCGTTCCTTATCTCACGCTCAACCGAGGGGTAGATCAGTCTCTTCCAGGCGTCTTCGATGGACAAGGCCAAATGCTTTCTTTTATTTTCATTTTGCTCAAGACCAAAATTGTTGAAAAGAAATGCAAGCACTTTATCCTCTGGTACAGACACAGTCACCTTTAAAAAATCTTCTTTTTCCCCGCGGTTAATTGCAAGAATTCTATGGCTGACAAGGGCATTCACCGGCTCATTATAGTCATAGTACATCCTGTATACCGAGTCTTCTTCCTTTTTTGCTTTAGTCTCAACAAGGCCATACCGGTGAAACAGCTTTCTGATTTCCTTTCTAAAATCTGCGTTATCCGATACTTCCTCAGCAATGATATCTCTGGCTCCACGCAATACATCCTCAACAGTATTCAGTTCTTTGGACGGATCGATATAATTCAGCGCATCGGCTTCCAGGAGATGATCGGGTACAGGGCCCAACATTACTGCAGCAAGAGGTTCAAGGCCTTTCTCTTTGGCTATCATTGCCCTGGTCCTTCGTTTTGGCTTGTATGGTCGATAGATATCTTCTACTTCCTGAAGGGACACGGCTTTTTCTATCGCCGCTGAAAGCTCATCTGTCATCTTGCCCATATCTTCAATCAGCCGGGCTACATCACTTTTACGTGCCTCAAGATTTTTCAAATATTCATAACGCTCATTCACTTCCCGAAGCACCTGGTCGTCCAGTGCTCCGGTCATTTCCTTACGATATCTTGCAATAAATGGGATGGTATTGCCTGCATCAATCAATTCAAGCGTATTTTTTATTTGTATTGGTTTCAATCCAAACTCTTTTTGTAAAACAGACTGAATATTCACTGTTATACCTCCTGATTGATATCTTCTTTCGCGGTGGATTTTTTGTGTGATATTCAAATTATCGATAACAGAAAGACAGCTGTCGGATATATCCCTTATCCTCCCACCTGTCTGTCATTATCTTGAACAATGCCGTTTAGAAATGCCTTAGGGTAAGGGTTCATAAAATTCTGAACCCTATTTTTGTTATACTATCGTACAGTCAAAGACTTGTTTTTCAACCTTCTTTTTGACCCGCTGAAGCGCATTATCAACAGATTTGACAGATTTATTAAGCTTCTTGGCAATTTCCACATAAGACTTCCCATTCAAATACAGAGATAAAACCTCCCACTCAAAGGCAGACAATATCTCTCCCATTTTATCCTCGATCCCGTTGTATTCTTCTTTTTTGATCAATACCAGCTCGGGATCGGATATAACATCGATAGTCGCCAATTCTACATATTTCCGATCTGAATCTTCTTCAAAAGCTTTTCTGTTCAGAGAAATATAAGAGTTTAGGGGGATGTGTTTCTGCCGTGTCGCATTCTTAACGGCAGTGATCATCTGTCTGGTAATGCAGAGCTCAGCGAAGGTTTTAAATGCCATGGCCTTGTCCTGCTGATAGTCCCGGATCGCTTTATATAGCCCAATCATACCTTCCTGAACAACATCTTCACGATCCGCACCAATAAGGAAATAAGCCCTGGCTTTTAATTTTACCAGATTCTTATATTTGTAGATGAGATAATCAGTCGCATCCTTGTCCCCATTTCGGCCAAGTTGAACAATCTGCTCATCACTTAGATCCAGAAATCGATCCAACCTGTATTCCGGTATTGTCAACACACTTAGCCTCCTTGAATATTTGCTCCGGTCGTCCCTTTCCTTAACAAGTTTGACATTGCCAATGCAACCCGGCATCTATCGAAAAATTATATGTTATTGCGTTTGAGCTGTCAAGATCGTGGTTTTTTTCATCACCAGGTCTTTGGCTGTAATGTATATTTCCCGGATATTCAGCGCTGCAAACCGGTCCAGCTCTTGCCTGATTTCACTCTGTGCTTTTTGAATACAATCCACCAGATTATATCCGTAAACCATGATAACGTCCATATCCATCAAAAGCCCATCTTCGCTTTTATTGAGCCGAAAACGAACAATTTTCTCCATCGCGTCCATTTTCATAATAATGTGATTCACGACCTGATATATTGCATAATCTGAAATTGTATATTTCCCATTGTAGCTGAAGGGAGGGCGAACAACGGACTTCTCTCCCATGTTCTGAAAATGGCCTTTTGCCTTCCGCTTAAAAATTTGAAGAGGGTCGAGAAAATAGCCTGAAAAATCTTTTTTCAGTTCAAGGCTTGGTACGGGGATCACGTGCTTCCCCTGCCCAGATCGGGTCTTGATTGCCTGCTGGATCTCGAACTCACTCGCTACATCCTGGATATATACTCTCTCGCTAATATTTCCCAATTGAAGTGTCACAGCGATTTTTTCAACCATCCCCTCGGATGTTCCCAAAATCAGAATCGCTCCCGGTTTATGCTTTTGGATTGCCTCTATAACTTGATTTCGGTGGTCCGGTTCACTAAATAAAGCCGTTTTTATAGATCCTATTTTGGTCGGTTCCTTTTTTGCAGACTTCCCGGCAATTATACGGCTCTGGAATATTAACAAACCGTCATCGATTATATATTCTATATTTCTTTCCTTTGCCACCCATAACGCACGGTAGCTTTTCCCCGATCCACTAGGACCAATAAATCCAACAACGCGCATTTTATCCCTCCGGAAAACATCTCCCGCCGATACGTGTTTTTTAGCCTTCGTGGCAAAAAATACACTTCCTTTATTCGTGGCCTTAAGGGCACGAGGCCTTAGGAGCATATGATAATACTATCATTATATTACCCATATTCACCTGTGCAAAACCTTCGGCGAACTGTGCCATACGCTGCGGCCAGTTAAAAAGCGGAGAAAACTTTCGTCTTCTCCGCCAAATCCATGTTTCATGATCATCTTCTATGATGCAACTATTAATTTACGATGGTCTTTTCTGTTTCCTTGTCAAACAAGTGCATGCAGCCCATGTCAAAGGCAATCTTAATCTGGTCGCCTGGTTTCGTTGTGGATTTCGGATGAACCCTCGCTGTAAAGTTGATATTGTTGATAATCAGATACAGATAGGTTTCAGAACCGAGCATTTCAGTAACCTCGACCTTTGCATCCACAATCGCATTCGACCATTTTTCCAAGTTTTGCGGTTCGTCATGAGTATTTTCAGGACGGATACCAAAAACAACCTCTTTGCCAATATATCCTGATTTCTCAATAATTTTCGCCTTGTCGGGCGTAACTTCAATCTTGTCTTCCCCAAATTTCAGATATACCTTGTCGCCTTCTTTAATAACCATGACATTGGCGAAGTTCATCTGTGGGCTTCCGATAAACCCTGCAACAAACATATTCACAGGATTGTCATAGAGCTCTTGCGGGCTGTCAATCTGCTGGATGAAACCATCCTTCATAACCACAATTCTTGTACCCATTGTCAGAGCCTCTGTCTGGTCATGCGTAACATATATGAATGTGGTTTGCAGGTTTTGGTGCAGCTTGCTGATTTCGGTCCTCATCTGAACCCTCAGCTTTGCATCCAAGTTGGAAAGTGGTTCGTCCATCAAGAATACTTTTGGCTCACGTACAATAGCACGCCCCAACGCAACACGCTGCCTTTGTCCACCGGACAAAGCCTTTGGTTTTCTGTCAAGCAAATGTTCAATATCAAGAACCCTTGCTGCTTCATGTACTCTTCTCTTTATTTCATCTTTCGGTGTTTTCCTCAGTTTAAGACCAAACGCCATGTTGTCGAACACTGTCATATGAGGGTACAAAGCATAGTTCTGGAAAACCATTGCGATGTCTCTATCCTTAGGAGCAACATCATTCATCAGCTTGTCCCCTATGTACAGCTCACCTTCTGTAATCTCTTCAAGACCTGCAATCATTCTGAGGGTTGTTGTTTTTCCACATCCAGACGGCCCAACAAGAATGATAAACTCTTTGTCTTCAATATCGATAGAAAAATCACTTACTGCTGTAACTCCACCAGGGTAGGTTTTGAAGACGTTCGCTAATTTTACGCCAGCCATTTAATTCCCTCCTAATAAAATTGATTCTTATTTTTATCTGATAACAATACTTTAACATGATATGCGCAGGGTTACTACTATTTTTTTAACCAAAAAAAAATTTTTTCTTTTAGTGACTTTGCATAATATAATTGAGGATTTGAATATGATACCATCTTTGGCAGGTTTGAAACCCGGGCATTTCTTTTCGGTAAACAGCTGGAACGTAGTCCGATATGGGTTCCAGATTTCCCTTTATCAAAATTCATGATTGCATTTTTATACACTTGGATGTATAATTATGAAAATGCGTCCGGGTGCAGGAAAACCATCATGATTCCTGGATCACCGCTGTAGGCGTGCTGATGCGATCATCCCGGATGTTGATGAAGTAGAGGTGAATTATGCAGGACATTATTAAAAAAGCCAAGATACTTATAGAAGCTTTGCCTTATATCCAAGCACTGAACGGTAAGACCGTAGTCATTAAATACGGCGGGAACGCCATGATCAGTGAAGAATTAAAAAATTCGGTCATGGAGGATATAACCCTGTTGAAATATATCGGTGTGAACCCTGTCGTTGTGCATGGAGGCGGTCCGGAAATCTCACGCACACTGAAGCAGTTGAACATCGAATCAGAGTTTGTTAATGGGCTGCGAAAAACAGACCGTGCCACAATGGAGGTGGCACAAATGGTGCTGGTTGGAAAAACCAACAAGGAAATTGTATCGCTGATTAACCAAAAGGGTGGGAAAGCGGTTGGAATCTGCGGCATCGATGACGACATGATAGAGTGTAAAAAGTTAACCCTGGACGGAGAAAACCATGATATTGACTTGGGGTTTGTAGGGGAGATTGTCAATATCAATCCACATATGCTTGAAGTTCTTTCGCATAATGGATATATTCCGGTTGTTGCACCAATTGGCGTGGATAAAAATGGCCATAGTTTTAATATCAATGCAGATACGGTCGCAGGCGAATTAGCCGGCGCGCTGAAAGCTGAGAAGCTGATCCTGTTAACGGATGTTGAAGGTGTGAAATCCTCCAAGGACCAAAAAATAATCAACGCATTGACCATGGATGAAGTACACAATCTGATTCAAGACAATACGGTTAATGGCGGGATGATCCCAAAGGTACTGGGATGTGTCCGCGCCCTTGAAAATGGTGTTACCCGCACACATATCATCGATGGAAGGATTCCCCACTGCATCCTTCTGGAAATTTTCACGAATAAGGGTATCGGAACAATGATCATGAAAGAAAAGGTATTATATTACGATAAGGAACAATTGTGATCAATCCCAACCCGGCCTGGCACCACTATACGCTGCGATTATTTTATCAAATGCTGCTTCAGCCGGGGATTGAAACCCGTCACTGAAGTATCGGTTCATCCGGCCTGTTCGAGCTCTTTAGTCCTCGCAGCTAAAAATATACTACCTCTTTTCGTGGCCTTTAGCACACGGGGTCTTAGTAGCATTTGATAAACTAACTCTTCGCTTTGCTTATGATGGAATATACCCTTGCTTATAGCGAAAAACCATATCCACATATGAAACGGATATGGTTTTTTTGATGTTATCTTCCTATGCCGCTCTTCTTTTGCGTATAAAAGAGGGCACAAGAAACAGCAAACCTACAGCAACAGGGATCAATGAAATTGTTAATAGTTTTTCTATCTGTTCGTAGGTGTTGAAGAAAAAAGTAAAGACAATGCCCAGCGTTGTAAAAATGTATCCAGCCGCTACTGGGCGGTTCCAGGAAAGCACCAAAAGGAGAATCATGATAAAGGATGGCAGCATGTGAATGAAAAAACCTACCAATTCCTCAATAAAAGGAGCATTACCGGTAAACGCGTCAAGAGAAAACATAGAGAGAAAGGTTATGAATGCGATTATCAAACTTCTTGGTAGCCAAATAAACCTTACCGTATTGAAAGAAACACGCATAATAATCGTTACATCCTTTTTAATACTTTGCTCTGTACCAGTATATTCCGTTTGTATTCTTTTCACTACAGTAATTTTTATCTGTGAAGAATTTCAATGAAAAAAGTAAGGCCGAAGCCTTACTTTGCTGGTGACCCATGGGGGAATCGAACCCCCGTTACCGCCGTGAAAGGGCGGTGTCTTGACCGCTTGACCAATGGGCCATATCATACAAGAAGTGGGATGCAAGAACGGATCTTACATCTCACTTCCTTTATATACCTGGTAGCGGCGAGTGGGCTCGAACCACCGACACTGCGGGTATGAACCGCATGCTCTGGCCAACTGAGCTACGCCGCCACGCACAAGCGCCTTAAGACGCTTTACTATTGTAGCATGGTCATTGTCGTTCGTCAAGATCATTCTGAAAAATGGTTTCTGTCAAGCAATTGATATTAATTGAAAAAGTAAATTCCACCCCAATTTCATAGTTAGCGGAATTTAGTTCTGCAAATTATGAAAAATGAGTACTGTGGAATTTACTTTTGCAAAGTGGAAGTTAACTTTTCAATTGACCTTCTTCGACCCAGCATATGTTTCAATATAGTGATGATTGTTGCGATCTTTGCCTGACAGCGCATCGGATGCTCTTTTTATGTGCATCAGAATATCAGATTTCGGGTTTAAAAGAGCAGCGGAAAGCCCCTGCGATACCGCCATCGCAAGAAAAGCTGCGTTGAGCCTGCCTCTCTCTGGAAGCCCATACGAGATATCGGACAGCCCGATTATGGTATTGGCGCAAAAAACATCATAACTCCAGCGGAATACCTTCAGCGTTTCCAACCAGGCGCTCTGGTCCGATGCTATGCTCGTGATCAGATCGCCAACAATAAAATCAGATTTTGTGTAGCCATATTTTTCAGCTTCATGATATACCTTCTGAATCCTCTGTATCTTCTCTTCAGCCGTTCCAGTAACCCCGTCATCATCCACAGGCAACAGTATAAATGCAGCGCCATATTTTGCGGCGATTGGGAGAATCTTCTCAAGCTTCATCCTTTCGCATGAGATCGAATTGACCAACGCCCGGCCGGGATAAATTCGTAAAGCAGACTCCAACGCTTCCGGGGAAGACGAATCCAGGCACAGTGGAACCTGTACTACGCCAGTTAAAGCCGATACCATATCCGTCAAGCCCTTTACCTCATCCATATCCTCGGCTTTGGCATTCACATTCAGAACCAGCGCACCCTCATCAACCTGTTCCATGGCATATTCGGTTACCAACTCCATGGATCCTTCCTTCAGTTCCTCCTGTAGCTCTTTTCTTTCAGCTGGATGAATTTGTCCGACCACACAAACCGGTAGGCTCCTATCGATTAATACTGTCTGCCGGGATGAGGAAAGCATTAATGCTTCGTTCATATTTCCCGACTTTTGACTGTTTTGGCCCGTTGTGATACGGGAAATTTTACGGATAAATTCCGGTGTTGTTCCACAGCATCCTCCCAACATACTTATTCCGGCGTCAACAAAATCCTGTGTGTAGGATGCGAATTCATCCGCATCCATGTCAAATTCGGTTCTGCCATCGACAAGCTTCGGTATCCCGGCATTGGGTTTTGCCACCAGGGGAACTTTCGCGTACGGTTCTAGTTTTTTTATGATCTCCAGCATTTCTTTCGGACCCGTGGAGCAATTGCACCCAACAGCATCCGCACCCATGCTTTGGAGGGTAACCAGTGCGGTCAGCGGATCGGTTCCGTTTATTGTATGACCTCCTTTTTCGAAGGTCATCGTAACAATCACTGGCAGGCTGCAGCTTTCCTTTACTGCCAGGAGGGCCGCCCTTGCTTCCTGGATATCCATCATCGTTTCTATGACAAACAGATCTACACCGCCCGCAAGAAGTCCTTTCACCTGTTCCTTATAGATATTTACAATCTCCTCAAAACGATATAGGCCAAAAGGCTCCATCAACTGTCCGGTTGGAGCGATATCCCCCGCCACCAGTGCTTTCCCGGCAGCGGCTTCCTTTGAGGTCTGTGCCAGTTTTCGGTTTATCCCTACCACATCGTCGATCCCGAATTCCTTGAGCCTCAAGCCGTTCCCACCCAAGGTACAGGTATATATAATATCGGAGCCGCTTTCAATATACTCTCTTTGAATCCTTTTAATGGCATCCGGATTATCGTATACCCATTTTTCCGGGCACGCACCCAATGGCATCCCCAGTTTTTGAAGCTCTGTTCCCGTTGCCCCATCTAATATCCGTATGCTTTTATTTACCCATTCCCTGAATTGCTGCCTGGTCATTTTTATTCCTCCCACACTGGTCTTCTCAAGTTTCAAAAACAACACCATTCCTTTTTCGTTGTCCACAAACGCAGCCACTGTTCGGTAAAGGAATGCTTTTATTTTACCATATGTAGCCATCTTCTTTCAACTACAATTATTTTATGTCTATATTCTTTTATTTATTTCTGGAATATTGAAACTTACGTTTTTATCGGTATAAAAAAGCCCTACCCGTTCAGGTAAGGCTTGATTGTAACTGTATGCATCTTGAAGGTTCACTCTTGCAAGTCAGGGTTCTCTTCCTCATTATTTTCCTCGGGAACATAACCCTCTGTAAAGATCTTTTCGAACTCAAACCCTTCCAGTCGCTCCTTATCAAGTAAGGCCTGCGCAACATCGTGCAGACGTTGCATGTTCTCGTTCAATATGGTTTTAATTCTGGCATATTGTTCATCGATGATTTTCTTTACTTCCACGTCAATCTTTGAGGACATCTCTTCGCTGAAGTTCTTTGCATGTCCGTAGCTTTTCCCCAAAAAGATTTCATCACTTTCATCGCCAAAGAACAAGTTTTCAAGGCTCTCACTCATACCATATTTTGTGATCATATCACGAGCGATACGGTTGGCATGCTTCAAGTCACCGTATGCACCTGTGGAAATCTCACCCAGCACCAGTTCTTCCGCAGCACGCCCTCCCAGAGCGATAACAATATCTTCAAGTAGTTGTGATTTCGTCTGGTAGGAAATATCCTCATCGGGTTTGTGGGCAGTATACCCACCAGCCCTTCCAGATGGAATAATGGAAACCCGGTCCACCTTGTTCGTTGTGGAGGCCACTCTGACACCAATCGCATGCCCAGCCTCGTGGTATGCGGTGAGTTTCTTTTCCTTATCGCTCATCACCCGGCTCTTCTTTTCCGGACCCACAACCACTTTAAAGGTTGCTTCCTTAATTTCATTCATGGAGATTTCTTTTTTCCCTTTCCTGGCAGCCAGCAGGGCTGATTCATTCAGCAGGTTCTCCAGATCGGCTCCTGTAAAGCCAGGAGTGCTTTTTGCAAGTTCCTTCAGATCCACGTCCTCACCAAGTGGCTTTCCACGGGAATGCACTTTCAGTATCTCTTCGCGGCCTTTAATATCGGGAAGGCCAACCACAACCCGCCTGTCAAAGCGCCCCGGACGTAACAACGCTGGATCCAGAATATCTGGACGGTTGGTTGCCGCCAGAATAATAACACCTTCGTTCACACCAAAGCCATCCATCTCTACGAGCAGCTGATTCAGTGTCTGCTCCCTCTCATCATGGCCACCGCCTAGCCCTGCGCCACGATGACGGCCTACCGCATCAATTTCATCAATGAATATGATACAGGGTGCGTTCTTTTTCGCCTGTTCGAACAGATCACGCACACGGGATGCACCAACACCGACAAACATTTCCACGAAATCCGAACCGCTGATAGAGAAAAATGGTACTCCTGCTTCACCGGATACAGCCTTTGCCAGAAGCGTTTTACCGGTACCGGGAGGCCCAACAAGAAGAACACCCTTCGGAATTCTGGCGCCAAGTTCAACAAACTTTCTGGGCTCTTTCAGAAACTCCACAATTTCCATCAGATCTTCTTTTTCTTCGTCTGCACCAGCAACATCATCAAATCTGACCTTCATTTTATCTTCTGATGCCATTCTGGCCTTGCTTTTGCCGAAAGACATGACCCTACTTCCGCCACCGCCCTGAGACTGTTGGATAAAGAAGACCCAGAACAGAATGAACAATGCGACAACTACCAATGTAGGCAGGATGGTCAGCCACCAAGGCGGCCTTGCCTCCTGCGGATAGTTAACATCGTTCAAAAGACCTTTGTCCATTGCATCATCAATAAGCCCAGTGACGTGTTCCGTAGATAGAAAGCTGGTTCTATAAACAACATTTTCTTTTAACTCCCCCGAAGGCCTTGCAAGAATGACCTTCGCATCCAGCCCCTGAACCTGCAGGCTTTTGATATTACCGGCATACAGTTCATTTTTAAACTGGCTGTATTTCAGAACCAGTGGACTATTGAAATCACTCCACATCGCAATGATAATAAAAATGATAACAATCAATATAATATAGAAACTAATTCCCCTTACATTTTTCAATGAGCCAACCTCCCGTCAGCAAAATACCTCATATCGGTATGCTGATGCTGTTATTTTTCGCAAAAACAGCTAAATTCATAACCGCTAAAAACTTCCCATCAAACTGCTGAATACTCAACTTCTATGAGTGACTTGTATCGTAAACTGGTATTGCCGGTAGGTCACGAATGACTAACGTATATTTTAAGCCGACAACTCCTTCGTTCTTCGCTTGGTAGGGGTTGAAGCCGCCGAAGCCACAGATTCATATTGTAGTATAAAAGTTGCATACATATTTTACTTTGTAAAACGTATCGTGTTCAGCTACAGCAGAACAGGTTTGCGGCAAGTTGTATACTAATCGAATCATCTGGAAAACCCTGCCTTCACTTTTAGTTATATTAGCATAAAACCTTTTAAAACACAACGTCAGTTTTCCAAAACCACACAAACCTCTGGAAGGTTTCTGTACTTCCCAGCCCAATCCAAACCATACCCTACGACAAATTCATCTGGGATGACAATTCCGGAATAATCCACCTTCAAATCAACTTTACGGCGATCCGGTTTATCCATGATTGCCGCAAGCTTGACACTGGCACAGCCCTTAGAATTGAACAAGCCCTTTAGATAATTCAGTGTCAGACCGGTGTCGATCAGATCTTCAACAATCAACACATGCTTACCTGTAACATCGGTATCAATATCCTTAATGATCCGAACAACACCAGAAGACTCCGTGGAACTTCCATAGCTGGATACTGATATGAACTCAATGGTCAGATCCATATCTATTTTCCTTGCAAGATCTGCAAGAAAAATAAAACCACCCTTTAAGACACCAACCAGAACCAGTTCCTTGCCTTGGTAATCGCGGGTTATTCTTTGAGCAAGTTCACTGGTCTTTTCTTCGAGCTGTTCTTTTGATACCAATACCTTTAATTTCATGATCTGTTCCTCCAAATTGTTGATCATAACATCCGTTCACTTTGTCATGGTAAAAATTCAGGTGGCGTGCTCTTCCATAACAGTCACCCTGACAGAAAGAACCGTCCCTGTATTTTCACAAACGCAATAATTTTCTGCTGTTCTCAAACCTATTACCCATATTATATCGTTATTAACCGCAAGTAAAGGGATTCTTTCTCTTTCGTTCCGGGGGATCTTCTGATCAATAAAGAACTCCTTTAGTTTCTTGCTTCCGGGGCTGTTGAATGGGAAAAAAATATCACCGGGCAATCTGTTTCTTATAACGAGAGAAGCATTGTGCCGCATCTCCGCTTTATTTATTCCCTCTCTTATCTTGTCATAATCAAAGATTTGGTGTAGTTTTCTTTCCTCTGGTTTTTCAATGCTTCCAAAACAGCTTTTATAGTCGTCTGTTGAATGCAAAGACATATCAATGCAAACTCCAAGATCGTGCAGCTCGACCGAGGACGGTATGCAGACCGGAAAGAAAAAGGATGTGTTCTCTTCCCTTCGTTTCCTTGTAATAAGAAGCCGTTCGTATTCAACAACTGCACGGATACCTTTTGGAAATGCGATGGACTTGCCCGAACCCTTCCTGTCCGATAACTTCATAACTGCAGCAATATGCTTTTCTTCAAGCCCTGCCATGCTCCCGGTTATTTCCTCCCACGCCATGCGAATACATCTTCCTGCCATAGAAGGGTGTAATGCATTGAAACTTTGCCTTTTAAATGCAACTGTGTTTTTGTCCCTTTCAACAACTAAGGCATGATAGTGCTTATCAGCTGCCTGACACAGATAATCCCTATCAGTCTTTAACAACCTTGAAGCTCTTATCAGCGATGCTGCTACCGGGTACCCTGTTTTTGCCTGTATCAGCGGAAAAAGTTCATTCCTAACCGTATTCCTGATATAAGAATTGTCTTGATTACTGCTGTCAGTACGGTATTGAAGATGGTTTTTTTGAATATAAGCTTCGATCTCACGTTGGCTGATTCCCAGAAAAGGCCGGATTATGTTACATGAAACCTCTTCCATCCCGCACAGGCCTTCAATCCCGCTACCTCGCAGCAGGTGAAGAAAAACCGTTTCGGCTTGATCTGCCTCGTGATGGGCAACAGCAATATAAGATGCGCCAACTTCCTCCATCACATGGCGGAAATGATTATACCGAATGATCCTCCCCGCTTCTTCGACCGAGCAACCTCTTTCTTTTGAAAAAGCACCCACATCCTCCCTGAAGACCTGAAGCGGGATCTGCCAGCAGGAACACAAATCCCTGACGAAGCTTTCATCGTCATTTGATTCAGTTCCCCGCAACATATGATTGATATGAACTGCAAAAACAGAAAAAGAGCGGGTTTTCGAGAGACTACGCAACACATGCAGAAGGCAGACCGAATCTGCACCGCCGGAAACCCCCACAACAACGGAAGTATCCGGCAGTAAAACATGCTTCTTATCTGCCCATAAATCAATTCTCTCTAAAAGGTTTCTCATGCGCTGAACTAAATTCCTCTTTCCAGATTCCCAAATTTCGTATATTGTGGTATCCATGCCAGCTCTACTGTACCTATCGAGCCGTTTCTGTGCTTTGCAATAATAATTTCACTGATGTTTTTCTTATCGGTATCTTCATTATAATAATCATCTCGATACAAAAACATGACTAAATCAGCATCCTGCTCAATGGCTCCAGATTCACGCAAATCGGATAGAATGGGCCTATGGTTGGTGGCTCTCATTTCGGGAGCACGACTGAGCTGTGATAGGGCAATTACCGGAACTTCCAATTCTTTTGCCATGATTTTCAAAGATCTTGAGATCTCAGATATCTCCTGCTGCCGGTTTTCACTGCGTTTTCGTCCTTGCATCAGCTGAAGATAGTCAATCATAACAAGCCCCAAGCCCCTCCTCATTTTCAGTCTGCGACATTTTGACATGATCTCCATCACGTTAATTCCGGCATTGTCGTCAATAAATATAGGAGCTTTTGACAAGGGCCCCAATGCGTTTGCCAACTTTATCCAATCATTGTCTTCCAGTTTTCCGCTTCTCATTTTTTCCAGCTCCACAAGTGATTCCAGAGAAAGGATACGGCTGACCAGCTGCTCCTTGCCCATCTCCAAGCTGAACACGGCTACCGGAACCTGCCTGTGTAATGCAGCGTATGCGGCAATGTTCAGAGCAAAGGCTGTTTTACCCATGGCCGGCCTTGCTGCAACCAAGATTAAATCGGACTTCTGGAAACCCGAGGTCTTTCTGTCCAATTCGACAAAGCCGCTGGGAACTCCGGTAAATTCATCTGTGTTATTGTATAGTTTTTCCAAGCGTAAAAAAGTATCGTCTATGACTTCATTGATGTGGACAAGCCCGGATTGGTTACGGTTTTGAACGATCTCAAATATACGTTTTTCAGCATCATTCAATACATCCATTGCATCTCCGGTTGCTTCAAAACTTTTCTTAGTGATCTCACTGGATGCTTGAATCAGCTTCCTTAATATCGATTTTTCCTCTACAATTTCCGCATAATGGCGAGCATTTGCAGTAGTCGGAACAGCAACCGCCAGATTTGAAAGATATTCGTAATCACCGACCCTGGAAAGCGTGCCTCTTTTGGTCAGTTGTTCCGAAACAGTGATCAGATCTACTGGTTTGTTTTGTTCATAAAGATCCAGTATCGCTTCGAATATTTCACGGTGCTGTTCCATATAAAAATCTTCGCTGTTTAGTTTTCCGGCAATATCCGGCAATAATTCCTTATCTAAAAGGAGTGATCCCAGTACCGACTGTTCTGCTTCCGTACTATGTGGCGGTACCCTGTCTATTAGACCTGTCTCCATGTCGGCCCCCTAAGCTAATCGAAAAGTTTCTATGTGCCTGTTTCCCTGGGATAAACAGGCAAACCCTTTTAGCCGGCTAATCCTGATTGGCAACCTGCACTTTTAGCGTTGCTGAAACACCTGCATACAGCTTGAGCTCGACATCATATTCACCCAAAGCCTTAATCGCCTCGGGCAGGACAACCTTTCTTTTATCCACTTGGATTTTATAATCCTTCTCAAGCTTTTCTACGATATCCTTACTGGTTATTGAACCAAAAAGCTTTCCGTTTTCACCTGCTTTAGAGTAAAAATTAACGGTAACTCCTTTTATTTTGTCCGCTGTTTTCCTTGCATTGGCGAACTCAATTTCTTTTTTCGTTTTTTCCGCATTCTCGCGCATCGTCATTTCGTTGATGGCCGAAGCACTCGCTTCCACCGCAAGCCCCTTGGGAATCAAAAAGTTACGGGCATAACCATCGTTGACATTCACCATCGTGTTTTTTTTACCCAGGTTTCGAACATCCTGCTTTAAAATGACTTTCATGTTAAAATACCTCCGGTTTATTTGTGGTTGGTTGGGCTATACTTCACTTGCAGGAATTTTCCTTTCATATTCTGTCGTCTTAAATTGAACTTCCCTGGGGTATTTTAATACCTCTATTTCGCTTCGTGAACCTCACCTGAACGCATGCGGGCAAGTTCTGACAGATCTCCGAAATATTTCTCAATTTCATTTTCATGAATCAGGCCTAAACGGATTTTTTTCGAGATATGCCTGTCCATTGTGGAATAATCCACACCAAGCCTTTTTCCCAAAAGGTATCCGACTACAATCAAATCCGACAACGTGTCTGCCGCCACATTGCGGGTATCTTCAAGAACAGGATCGGCAAGGTGCCTGTATAGCCCCGCAACATCATCTAGCAATATACTTTTCAGATTCTCGACAATTCGTAAGTTCCTTGTTATATCAAGATTTCTGCCCATATGGCCACCGCTCTCCTCACACCCTTTTTCAGGTTTCCCTGTGTATATGATTATAACACTGGCTGGCCTATGTGCTTCAATTTCCCGTATTATTTCAGCAATTATATTATCATATGCTCCTAAGACCCCGTGCCCTAAAGTCCAAAAATAGAGGAAGTGCATTTTCAGCCGAGAGGGCTAAAAAACACGAATAGGCGGGGAATAAAGCGATACTTCAGTGGCGTCCCAATGAAGTAGCATTTGATAAAATGCTCACAGGTATGGCGTTTTTTCAAGCAAAAACGTGTGTTGCACACAAACGTGTACGGTAAGGTGCGTACCAACCGGAGCGCTGCTAAAATGTTCAACGTATGTGGATTGAAATACAGCCTATAGATATCATCTATAGGCTGCAGGTTTTAATCGGTGGTGTAAGGCAGAAGTGCAATATGTCTGGCCCGCTTAATAGCGGTAGTCATTTGGCGCTGATGTTTTGCACAGTTTCCGCTAATCCTTCTGGGAAGTATTTTCCCTTTTTCAGAAAGGAACTTTCTTAGTTTTCCAACATCTTTATAATCTATATGTTCAACCTTATCTACGCAAAATTGACAAACTTTCCTTCTGCTTCTTCTTCTCATAGGCCTTCCGCCTCTTCTGTCGTTGGAATCCCGGTTATCCCGGTTGTCTCGTCTTCTTGCATCTGACATCGTTCAATGCCTCCTTCCGCTAAAAAACTATTCTCACACACCACTTTATATCTATAGGCACACTACAACTAAATCAATATACCATAACCACATTTTACTGTCAAACTGAATTTTAGCTAACAACACGGTCCCTGCGAATTGCCTCCTGAGGATTGCAAGCAGAAGCTTCCGTTGTTATAATAAATCTGCCTGTTATATAGGATTCTTTCAAATGGAGGGTAATCATGCTTCAGAGGCTACTAGCCAGAGTACGGAAAGCTATAAGCGATTATGATATGATAAAGGACGGCGACAGGATCGCTGTCGGTGTATCGGGCGGCAAGGACAGCCTTACTTTGATTTATTGTTTGAAAGAGCTGCAAAGGTTTTTGCCTCAGCGTTTTGATCTGGTTGCAATTACGCTTTCTCTGGGAAACGAAGGGTTTGATATTAACAGTTTGATAGATTTTTATCACCGCTTGGATGTGAAGTATCATATTGAAGAAACCCAGATCGCCAAAATTGTTTTTGATGTCCGCAATGAAAAAAACCCCTGCTCTCTATGCTCCAATATGAAGCGCGGAGCAATATACAGCACGGCAAAAAGCCTCGGCTGCAATAAGGCGGCCTTGGGGCATCACCGGGATGATGTGATTGAAACCCTTTTGCTGGCGCTTTTCTATGAAGGCAGAGTGCATACATTTTCTCCTGTAACCTATCTGGATCGAAAGGACATAACGCTTATCCGGCCCATGATTTATTTGGAAGAGAAAAAGATCCGATCATTCATTGAAATGGAGGGTATCCGTCCTGTCCCCAGTGGATGCAAAGTTGAAGGAGAGACCAAGAGACAGTCTATGAAAGAGCTTATCCACAACCTATCGGAAGAAAACCGGGAAGTTAAAGACAACCTGTTCGGAGCTATCCAGCGCAGCGGAATCAACGGATGGCATCCTTCCCAAAAAATCTGACCCCATCGACAGCGTGCTTCTTTGCTGCAATCAAGAAGAACCTGCCACTGTAGATACTATCAACTTTTTTCTATAAATGAGCGCCCAGGCAGCGCCCCGGGGCATTTTGGTGTAAACTCTGCAGGTTCTTTGGTATCTTCCAAAGCTCAATTATGGTGACGTATAAGACCCATTGCTTTTGCCAGCTCCATTGCAACCAGCGGTACCAGTGCGAGCCCTGCGGCCTCCAGATACAGGAGTGCAGGAAGGCGGGTTACACCAAAGGCGTCTGAAATGGGCGGGATGAGTACCACAAGAAGAACCAATACTGCAGAAATCAATGCTGCCATATTCAGTTTATGATTGGTGAGTGGTCCAATGTGAAACAGGGAACGATTCGAGCGCATATTAAAAGAATGCACAACCTGTGTGAGCGCCAGAATTATAAACGCCATCGTCCTGCCGCCAGCAAGCTGGCCCGTGACAAGCTCCCCATGGCGGAAGCCAATCAGCGTTAATGCTGCAAACATCCCACCCTGCAGTATGATTCGTGCCAGAAGACCATGTGCAAAAATACTCTCATCCTTGGGTTTGGGCTTACGACTCATGACCTCCGCCTCTACCGCTTCCATTCCCAGGGCAATGGCTGGCAGGCTATCGGTAACAAGGTTTATCCATAACAGCTGCATGGACAGCAATGGGGACTTCTGCCATATGATCATTGCAAAAAATACAGTCAGCAGTTCACCAATATTGGTTCCCAGTAAGAAACCAACAGTCTTTTTAATATTATCGTAGATCCCGCGGCCTTGCTTCACCGCTTCTACAATGGTCGCAAAATTATCATCGGTCAGAATCATATCCGAGGCACCCTTTGCAACATCTGTCCCAGTGATACCCATTGCGCAGCCAATATCCGCCGCTTTCAGAGCAGGTGCGTCATTCACACCGTCTCCGGTCATGGATACCACACGCCCCTTCTTTTGCCATGCCTGGACAATCCTGATTTTGTCCTCTGGTGATACCCTGGCATAAACCGAGATATTCTCGACACGGCTATCCAGAATATCATCACTCATTTCCGCCAGTTCCGATCCGGATACGGCATCGTCGCCTTCCTGAAGGATACCGATATCTTTTGCGATAGCTGCTGCCGTAATCACGTGATCTCCGGTTATCATGACCGGCTTAATGCCGGCATTCACGCAAAGCTTTACCGCTTCATATGCTTCCGGACGAGGCGGATCGATCATCCCCATCAGCCCCATGAAGATTAAACCGGATTCCAGGTCCTCCGGTTTCGGTGTCTCGGGAACTGTATCGATTTCCTTATATGCGAGTGCAATCATACGAAGAGCGTTTTTGCTTAATTCTTCATTGAGCCTTCCTGCCCTTTCAACATCGCCGGTGACACACTTGGATATGAGCATATCAAAGGCACCTTTTACGATGACAATGTTTTTATCCTCCATCCGGACAACAACGGACATGGCCTTTCGATTGGAATCGAAAGGAATCTCGGCAATGCGTGGATACTTTTTGCCATATTCCGACCTTGTTATCCCATTATGAATAGCAGCCAGAACAATGGCAGTTTCGGTTGGATCGCCGATATGCTTAACCTCATCATCATTCAATTCGACCACGCCGTCACTGCAAAGCATCCCGAACAACAAAAGACGTCGGATTTCTTTGCTGTTGTCGGTATTGATCTCTTCCGGATCGGTCATGCCTTCGGCATACGCTTTTACAAGTGTCATCCTGTTTTGTGTCAGCGTTCCGGTTTTGTCAGAGCAGATAACAGAAGCACTGCCAAGCGTTTCAACAGCTGGCAGACGACGAATGATCGCATTTTTCTTAACCATCTGCTGCACCCCGATGGACAGAACAATCGTAACAATCGCAGGCAGCCCTTCAGGAATTGCGGATACTGCCAATGAAACGGCAATCATAAAGATTTCCATCAGGCGCATTCCGGTTATACTACCAATAGCAAAGATCACGCTACAGGCAGCCAGCGCGATGATGCCAAGTGATTTACCAAGGCGGGCCAGCTTTTCCTGCAGCGGAGTTTTAGTTTCTTCCGCACCCTCCAGCAGGTTTGCGATTTTACCCATTTCTGTGTTCATCCCCGTTGCGGTAACAACACCTCGGGCACGGCCGTAAGTAACACTGCAGCCCAGAAACACCATATTGTGACGATCCCCAACCGTTGCACTTTCAGCCACCAATGCACCGGCATCCTTCTCGGAAGGCAAAGATTCACCCGTTAATGCAGACTCCTCAGCTTTCAGGCTGGCAGACTCCAAAAGCCTGGCATCTGCCGGAATGAAATCTCCTGCTTCCAGCAGAATAATGTCTCCAGGAACAAGCCCTTTTGCATCGATCACCTTTTCTCTTCCCTCACGAACTACCCGTGCATGGGGAGCTGACAGGTCATTTAGGGCTTCGAGTGCTTTCTCGGCTTTGCTTTCCTGAATAACACCCATCAAAGCATTTAATACCACAATCAATAAAATGAGGATAGGTTCAAGAAATTCAGAAGCATTTCCCTCCACAATGGCCACGGAAAAGGAAATTATAGCTGCGGCAAGAAGAATTAGTATCATCACATCTTTAAACTGATCCATAAACCGTTGCAGATTGGTTTTCTTCTTTGCTTCCTTCAGCCTATTTTCTCCGAATTCCTGTAGACGCTTTTGAACGCTTTCGAAATCCAGACCCTTTTCAGCGCTGGTCGCAAGATGCTGAAGTAACTCTTCCGGATTGGAGTTGAATGGTATCAACCGAACCCCCCCTTGAATGAATTCATACATAGTATTTATTGCCCTGTTACATTAATGTTATGTAGTTCAGTCGTAAATATGTGCATCGAAATGATGTACCTTTTCGTTGTAGTATTTGAATCCAAAAGATGCTGATCTGAACTGCCCGGATGAAGATGTGATAAGCCTGGTTATATGCCGAAAACCCTTGATTTTTTCAAGGGTTTTCGGATAAATTGTGGCGGAGAAGGAGAGATTCGAACTCTCGCGCCGCGTGAACGACCTACACCCTTAGCAGGGGCGCCTCTTCGACCTACTTGAGTACTTCTCC
>LSQX01115365.1_pt1 | contig 20590 bp, 22 predicted proteins | sample 654561 | NCBI WGS metagenome assembly LSQX01 (sample SAMN04489861, study PRJNA283612) | anaerobic digester metagenome | isolation source: 4 biogas reactors fed with cattle manure at either 37C or 55C with and... | place: Denmark: Kongens Lyngby | collected 2014 | reverse complement strand
TCGGACGCCATTTTATCCCACAGTGAACCGTAAATAAAGGGAAATTATCAATGAAAAATACTATCAATCAACCTCAGATCCTGGCGATACACGACCTTTCGGGATTTGGACACACCTCGCTGATGGCGGTGATCCCGCTGGTCTATGCGCACGGCTTGAATCTCTGCGTCCTGCCTTCATCGCTGCTCTCTTCAAATACATGCTACAATGATTTTAGGCTCTTGGATACGGGAAACTTTATGAAACAGTGCCTTGAGCATTATAAAGAGCTCAGGCTCACTTTTCAGGCGATCTATAGCGGGTTTTTGGGCGGACCTGAACAGGTTTCCACGCTGCTTCATGCAGGGAAAAACTTTCTGGCTGAAGATGGGATCATCCTCGTCGATCCCGTGATGGCGGACGAGGGTAAGCTCTATTCTTGCTATGACGTTAGCATGGTGCTCGCAATGCGAAGATTGGTCTCGATTGCAGATATTATCACGCCAAACTTCACCGAGGCTTGTTTCCTTGCAGATTTGCCCGTGCTTGACGATGTGGATGCAAGCTTTGCGAGAGACCTCTGCGATATTTTGCACACTTTGGGCGCCAAAGAGGTGATTGTCACCAGTGCGCCGCGTAAAAATGATGATAATCTCATCATCTATTCAGAGAAAAAGGGTAGCGATCCCGTCTTGATTCCAAACCCTCATTTGCCGACATTCTTTACGGGAACCGGAGATATGTTCAGCACGCTAACTCTCATCTATGCAATGAATAATGTGCCACGCATCGAAGGGATAAAAAAAGCAGCAGACTTCATCTTTGAAGCGATTAAATATTCAAACGAAAAAGGACGCGATGGCAGAAGCGGCGTGATCCTGCAAGATTTTATTCGGAAATTTAATGTATAAAAACAAGAAAATATGTGTTGCCGATTTGGATGGAACTCTGCTTCCAAATCGGGGAAAACTCAGTGATAAAACGATAAATACTTTAGGCGAACTCAAAGAAAAGGGCATCTTGCGCGTTCTGGCAACGGGGAGGTCGCTATATAGTCTCAGACAAGCCTTGGATGAAGATGCGCCCTTTGATTATGTGATCTTTTCCACGGGGGCGGGCATCCTAAATTGGCAAAATCAGGAGCTTATCCATAGCCAAAATCTGGATAATAAACAGATTCTCGAGGCGCATAAGATACTTGAAGAGCATGAGATAGACTATATGCTCCACAATTCTGTGCCGGATACTCATCTCATGCACTATCGCGCAAAAGTCGGCGTGAAAGACTTTTGGGATAGGGTGGAATTATATCAGCGTTATGCTTGTGAATTTGATCCTAAACTCGTGCAAAATATTGAGTTTGCTACGCAATATCTCGCCATCGTGGAGCCGGAAAATCACGAGCTGCTGTTTGAGGGTTTGAAACAGCGTTTGTTGCCGCTTAAGACGATTCGAACTACCTCGCCTTTGGACTTTAAGTCTTTTTGGATAGAGATATTTGCGCCGAAGGTGAGCAAGGGGCACGCCATTATCCATCTTGCAGAAAGCTTGGGTCATGGGGTTGATGACTGCATGGTTATCGGCAATGATTATAACGACTTAGATATGTTGGAAGTCTGTCCGAATTCTTATGTGGTCGCAAATTCTCCCGACGATTTAAAAGAACGCTTTACCGAGGTCTCCTCTTGTAAAGATGATGGTTTTAGCGAGGCGGTTCAAACCTGGCTGGAGTCGTAACTCAAATCTTCCCAATATTTTATGGCGCGCCTGAGATGAGGGATCACGATGGAGCCGCCTACGACGAGGGCAATATTCAGCGCTTCCATCAATTCTTCAGTGTTGATCTTGGCATTGAAACACTGTTCTAAATGGTAGTAAATGCAATCATCACAACGCAGTACCATGGAGGCAACCAGCCCTAAAAGCTCTTTGGTCTTGGCGTCCAAAGCACCTTCTTCATAAGCCGAGTGATCGAGGGCAAAAAAGCGTTTGATGTTCAGATTTGAACGCTCTAAAGTTAGCTCAGTGAGCTTCTTGCGCATCTCTTTAAAATCTTTTGGCTTCATTTCATACTCCTTTTTTTACGCTGTGAATCAGCGTCCTTAGCTCTTCATAAGTGGGAACGCGAGGGCTGGCGGCGATGTTTCTGGCACCCAAGATCTCGTCTATCCAGCGCTCTTCTTCATCATCGGAAATCTCTACTTTGATCTGAATCGGGAAACTCTCCAGCCAGTGGTAAAACTCTTCTTTGCTCATCTTTATCGCTTCAAAAAGCTGATTGATGATACCTTCTATGTTGGGCTGATTAAACTCCATCATCACATTCATAAACATGGCGTTAGCGAGTCCATGAGGGATGTCGAAAGCACTGGTGAAAGGATAGCCGATGGCATGTTGGAGAGTGGTGCCGGTGTGGGCGATGGTGATTCCGCCATACAGTGATGCCAGCGCGAGAGCTTGGCGGGCGGGGAGGTGCTTAGGCTCTCTTAAACAAAGAGATAGGTTGTCCACTATCAGGCGTATCCCGCGGTAGATCATGGGATAGAGATGCTCGTTCCGAGAGAGGCTATAGAGCCCTTCCAAGAGGTGAGAGAGAGCGTCCAAAGCCGTGTGTAGGCTCACTTTCGGGCTGAGACTCGTCATATAGCGGGGGTCGATGATCGCCAGTTGGGGAAAATTCAGATCGCTACCGAATCCTGCCTTTTTCTTTGTTTTGGAGTGCGTGAGAACGCTGTATTGCGTCACTTCGGAGCCGGTACCATGCGTGGTCGGGATAGCCACGATGGGGAAGCTCTTTTCATGGAGATCAAGTTGGTAGAGTTCGTCCTCGGATAGGTCGTTTGCGGCGGCGATGGCGATGGCTTTTGCGGCGTCTAAGGGGCTGCCTCCGCCAATTGCGATGATGAAATCGCAGCCAGCTTCAAGAAAGACTTCCTTGCCGATGATGACCTGTGAGGTAAGCGGGTTTTCGACTATCTGAGCAAAGATTTTGTGCTCGATATTGAGTTCATTTAAGAGAGGGATGAGCTCGCTCATTACTCCGCTTTTCACGGCAGAGCTGCGTCCGGAGACGATCAAAGCTCTTTTGCCTAATGCTAAGTGTGGTGCGGCGTCTTTGAGTGCATTCTCGCCAAAGATGATCCTGGTGGGTAGATAAAACATGTTTATTCCTTTTTATGTGCTTAATATTCTTATGAGGTCAAGACTCTCAGCAGCGGATACTTTGTCAAGTTATGCTTGGCGTCTTCTGTGGAAATAGCACTGCATCTGCGCTTATTATATCTTATTGCAAATGCGCTTGATCCGTCGTGTTACTGGCTATTGCTAATTCGCTTTATTTTGTGCTCTGAATATATTTCTTGATATAAAGCTTGACAAAAGCTCGTATTGTCATATCCTTAGAAACATGGAACTATCAAGGAGTTTTATATGAAAAAACACCTCTTAATCACGATATTACTCGTGCTCGCTTTTTCGTTTGTTGCGGCAAATATCCACGCGCAAAGTAAAGAAACAGCTAAGACCGAGGTCGAAAAACCCGCTCAGCCGAGCATGGAAGACTATAAGAAGCTTTCCGCTGAAGTAAAAGAGAGAATTACCGACATCAAGGATGTCTATAGAAAAGCTAAACTTAATGCACAAACGCAGCTAACTATCACGATTCACATTACCGAAAATGGCGAGGTGGAAGAGGTTCTCATCACTCCTGTCGGCAGGGTCAAAAAGGAATTTCTCAATGATGTGATCGCGGTTTGTAAAAGCTGGAAATTTAATGTTAAACAACAGATGGCATATCAATTTAAGGTGAGACTACAGCCATAAAAAGATTGTTTTAGTCATTTATAGCCTTTCTGCTTGGCGGAGAGGCTTTTTTTGTCGGTTGGGGTCTGAATTATGGGTGTTTATTGCCTATCTATGGCTAAGTCTTAGGATTGCGTTTAAAACTCCCTATCCCACAAGCAAATAACTAATCAAGCAAGGCCTAAGTAACTAAAAACTATGCAGGTTTACATAACATGGTTATGCTTAATATCTATTTTCAAATTATTTCGGGCTTTATTTATCAGGCACTTACGAGACTGAACGAAAATTTAGTTGCTCGTTTTGTCACCGTTTTTCGATTTTGTCACCCTATGTTCAGTGAAGGAATTTGATCTCAGGATTGAAAACCTATAGTTCTTTTATAAGCGTATAGTTGTGAAAATTAGTGAAATTGTAAGGCAAAACTTAGTGCAGAAGCCACGGGGCGAAGCTGTATCCACTCCTCATGCTGATGTTCAATGCTTTTCATGGTGGAGGCTGATTTCTATGCAGTCATTATGCGAAGCCGGCTCTTATATATTCAGGCGTATAAGAGCCGCTATTTTTCCCCTTTCGCACTAAAAGCTTGACAGAAATCGCCTTAAAAAGGATAAGAAAAATGAAGCGTATCATGCTCAACAACATGAGGTTAATCAATGAATAAAGTAATAAATCCAAAACACAAACAAGACCCCGTCTTCTTTCGCGATGAAGTGAAAACAGAAGACAACGACATCAAAGATCAGGTTCTGAATCATCTTGAATATTCGCTGATCAAAGATAGCAGCACCGTGGAAGCTTGGGACATATATTATGCGTTGGGACTGTCTCTCAGGGATAGACTGATCGGGCGCTGGCTGAGAACTCAATATGAATATCGCAAACGCGATGTAAAGAAGGTCTATTACCTCTCGATGGAGTATCTGATCGGACGGCTTTTGGGAAGCACCTTGATCAATTTAGACCTCTATAACGAAAGCTATGCCCTGCTCAAAGAGCTGGGTTATTCGCTGGAGGAAATCTCTGAACTCGAGCCGGATATGGGCTTGGGCAATGGTGGTTTAGGACGGCTCGCAGCCTGTTTTATGGACTCTTTGGCAACCTCTGCATATCCCGGCTATGGCTATGGCATACGCTATGAATTCGGCATATTCAAGCAAGAAATAGAAGATGGATATCAGACGGAAGTGCCTGACCTCTGGCGTAAAAACGGCTGTCCTTGGGAGATCAAACGTCCTGAGATCAGCTATAGAGTGCGCTTCGGCGGGAAGCTGATCAGCTCCCAGGACGAGGATGGCAAGACTATCAAGATTTGGACGGATACTCACGACGTTATGGCGGTTGCCTGGGACGTCCCCGTTCCCGGCTATAAGGTTGGCAATGTGAACAACTTGCGTCTCTGGGAAGCCACTGCTACGGATGAATTTGACTTCAACTATTTCAATAGCGGTGACTATGTCAAAGCGGTGGAGCAAAAGAATAGTAGCGAAAACATCAGTAAAGTGCTCTATCCCAACGACAACTTCCACCTCGGTAAAGTGCTACGCCTCAAGCAGGAATACTTCTTTGTTTGCGCCACTTTGCAGGACATCTTCTATAACTGGAAGCAAGATCACGAGGGCTTTGACACCATGCCGGATAAGATAGCCATCCAGCTCAACGACACCCATCCTGCGCTCGCCATTCCCGAGATGATGCGCATCCTGATCGATGAAGAAAAGATGGAGTTTATGCCGGCCTGGGAGATCACCAAAAAGGTCTTTTCCTATACCAATCACACCGTTCTGCCGGAGGCTTTAGAGCGCTGGAGTCTCAAGCTTTTTGAGGAGTTTTTGCCGCGACATCTCGATATCATCTTCCGTATTAACGATCTCATCATGAAAGAGATAAGTGCGCGCTATCCGGGTGATATCCGCATGATGCGCAACCTCTCCATCATCGAAGAAGGCGCTGAGAAAAGTCTGCGCATGGCTCAGCTCTGTTTGCATGGTTCGCATGCCGTGAACGGAGTGGCGCGCCTGCATACGGATATCCTGAGAAGCCGCGTCTTTGCCGATATCGAAGAGATGCAGCCCGGCAAGATTCAGAATAAGACCAATGGCATCACTCCGCGGCTCTGGCTGCTGACCTGCAATCCCCTGCTTGCCAGCCTCGTGAGCGAACATATCGGCGATGGCTGGACGCGTGATCTGAGTGAGTTAAGAGCACTGGAAAAGCATCTTGATGACCCTGAGTTTTGCGAGAGTTTTGCCGAGATCAAACAGATGAATAAAGAGAGTCTAAGTCGCTATGTCTATAAGGAATTAGGCATCAACATCTCCCCTGAAAGCATCTTTGATATCCACATCAAGCGTCTGCATGAATATAAGCGGCAATTGCTCACCGTGATGGGCGTCATCGCTCAATATTTCAGAATCAAAGACAATCCTGAAGGCGATTATGTCCCGCGTACAGTGATCTTTGCAGGCAAGGCGGCGCCGGGATATTTCCTCGCCAAACGTATCATCAAGCTCATCAACAACCTCGCTGATATCATCAATAACGACGAAGAGGTCCGCGATAGACTAAAGCTCGTGTTCTTACCAAATTACAGTGTTTCTCTTGCGGAAAAGATCATCCCTGCTGCAGACATCTCAAAACAGATTTCCACTGCGGGATATGAAGCCAGCGGGACGGGGAACATGAAGTTTGCGCTTAATGGTGCGCTCACAATCGGCACCATGGACGGAGCTAACGTCGAGATGGCAGAGGAGATAAGCGAGGAAAACATGTTTATCTTCGGCTTGCGTTCCGATGAGGTCGCACGCCTCAAACAAAGCGGATATGACCCCTCGCAATATTATCATCAGAGTACCATGTTGCGTCGCGTGGTGGATTCATTCTTAGACGATAGCTGGTGTAAGGACGAGCCTGGCATCTTTTCGCCCATCTACGATACGCTCACCATCGGCGGAGATACATATCTCCATCTTGCGGACTTTGAGTCCTTTATCAAAGCGCAGGATGATGCTGATGAGCTCTATAAAGACAAAACGAACTGGGTGCGCAAAGCAATCTTGAACGTAGCGAGAGTAGGTAAGTTTTCCAGCGACAGAGCGATACACGAATATGCGCGCGAGATATGGGATATCCAGCCTTTGAAGCTCACTTTTGGAGACTAAAGCCGTGAAGCTGCGAGCAAGTCTCTTATTTCTTTTTGTTTGCAGCTTGCTCGGCGCCTCGGTCAAGATCAACGAGATCTGCTATAATCCTCAGGGGGCAGACCATGGTAAGGAGTGGATCGAGCTCTATAATCCCACGGATAGGGATATCGATATCACTAACTGGCTTATCTTTAGCGGCGGTTCGCAATATAGTTTGGACTATGTTTTTCCCTATTACGTCCTTAGAGCCGGACGCTTTGTGGTCGTGGGCGGTGATTCGGTTCCTCAAGCTCATTTCATGCATAACTTTAGCTTTCAGAATGGTGGAGGTGCAACCGATGGGGTGTGTCTTATCTCGGAAGACGGTAACTATACGGATACAGTGGTTTATGACTCTCCAAATATCAATGAATTGATGGATGATAGCGGACAACCCGCCACAAATTTTGCCCAGAATACGCCGGATGGCTGTTCTTTGGCGCGCATCATGGACGGATATGATACCAATGTTTGCTCTCAGGATTTCATCGTGGAAAGCTCACCCACACCAGGGATGCCGAATCATGTTTATGCCGATTATTCCTTGAGTGAAGCGGAGATGAACCCCTCAGGCGCAGGCTGGCAACTGGTCTTTCGCATCTCGAATAACAGCATGCTTTCGCCTTCTCAGAATGCATTATTGAAGGTCTTCCATGAAGATGAGGCGGCGATAATCGAAGAGATCGAGCCCATCCCCGCACGCGGTTTTGTCATCAAAGAATATTATCTCGAGCTCGATTGGCAAGTTTTGTGGCTCAATATCGATCTGGAAGGCGACACCAATCCCGAGAATAACACGGTCTATCTCAGCGCGGAAGGCACATCCGGAGGAGGGGTGGTGATCAATGAAATCATGCCCATGCCTCTGCCGCGCCATCAGGAATGGGTGGAAATCTACAGCCGTCCGGGCAGAAATCGCTCATCAACATATATTCTCAAAGACGCCTCGCAGAGCTCTGTGAGCTTCACCTTGCCGCCCGTTGCGGGATATTTTGTGATCTGCAAAGACAAAGAAATGCTCTTGGAAGACTATCCCTTTTGCCCGCCCGGCAATGTCATCAAAGTCTCGCGCTTCCCCTCCTTAAACGACGATGGAGACGAGCTTTATCTATATAATGAAGATGGCACGGAGCTCTTGGACTTCATGGAGTATTCTCGAGATATGATAGTGCGAGATAAGGCTCTTTTGCGCTTTGAGAGCGATGATGAAGTCATCTGGCAAAAGGGCATTGCAAACCCCGGAAAAGCTAATAATTATCAAGCTCCTACAGATCCCGACATCGATCCGGATCAAGCAGAGCGTATTAAAATCATCGGATCGCCGGCATCGGACGCAGAGCAAATCGGCATCAGTTATGCCTTTGATGATGCAGATGATCTCAAGATATCCTGCTCTGTCTTTGACCTCAAAGGGCACAAACTCCGCACCTTAGCAAGCGGCGAAACACATCCCAACCGCGGGGTCATCTATTGGGATGGCAAAAACAGCAATGGTAGAAGAGCCTCAAGAGGGCTTTATATTATACTTTGGGAGTCTAAATCAGGCAGGGAAAAGCTCTATCGGCGTCAGCTCTCAGTCGTGATCAGGTGAACGCTCCAAACTGGGAACCAACCAGCTAAACCGCGTATCTCTCCCCTTCTTTTCCCGAAATACATACTTCATGTTTTCAGGCGAGATGTCCTCATATTTCGCATGTTCCACGATGATCTGCCCGCCGTCACTGAGCATATCTCTTTCCAAGATCATGCTTAAGACGGGATTGACCAAGCCTTTGTTATAGGGCGGGTCTAAGAAAATGATGTCATATTTATCTTCACAGCTTTGGACGTAGCTTTCCACCTTTTTGCGATAGAGATGGCAGTCATTGCCACAGCCTAAGGTGTTGATATTATCGAGGATCGTGCCCACTGCTGCATTGGCAAATTCCACAAAATCCACCCACTTCGCGCCTCGAGAAAGCGCCTCCAAACCAAAGCTTCCCGTTCCCGCAAAGAGATCAAGAATCTTCTTACCTTTCACATCCTGCTCGGTGGCAAAGAGCATCTCACGATTGTAGTCCGAGGTGGGGCGCGTCCCATATCCGGGCACGCTTTTCAGCCTTCTTTTCTTATATTTTCCGGCGATAATGCGCATCTATTTCTTGCTCCAGCGCTTGCCAAAACCGGGTACTTTGATCTCCAATTGCTCGATTTTGGCGATAAAACGGGGGCAATGAATGAGCTTAACGCTTTCTAATTGTTTGCAATCCCGCTCACATTTGATGCAGATTTTATTGTATTTGGGCTCGGGTTTGAGCATTATTGTTTTTTCGGATTTTGCATATCCACAAATATCCCGAGGAAGTCCGAGAGCGGGATATCTTTGAGCAGGGTATTTTTATCGAAGCGGCTAAGCACGCTGATGAGTAGGTCTTGCACGTTTCTATCTGAGATCACATCGCCCTCTGTATGCAGATTCATCTGCGCCTGTTTTTCGATCTCATTGAGCATCATAAAGAGGGTATCCAGTTCCTTATCATCCGCCAAAACCTCTTCTTCTTCAAAGACTATCTGACTATCTTCTATGCCCTCATTGAGCCTGTCGATCGCGCGGGACATGTTGTCGAATCCCTGATGACTGAGAATCTTGAGATATGCAAGCTCTTCGGGAGTAAAAAGCTTTTCTATGCGGCTATCGTAATTGTTTGAAGAGTCGTTCAAAATGCGTGCATGCAAGGCTTCAATCTTCTCCCTGATGGCAGGCGAAGAATCGTTTTGAGCAATGAGCTCATAGGTGGCAAGTGCATCATAAAACTGATTTTGCTCTTCAAAAAGTTGTGCCAAAGTCACAGTCGGCGTCCAGCTATATTGCGGTATTTTCATCTCTTAATACTCCCAGATTATGTTTCTTCGAAGCAAGGAAAAGACAAGGGCAATTTATGTCAATAGTTTTACTCTCCGCTTTGGAAAACAGAGCCGAAATTCTCCCCCTGCTGTATATATTTATAACCGTTTTGAGGTGTTTAGCAACTGAAATTTGCGCAAATCTCATCGTTTTCCTATGCCTTCCTTACTGGGTTCTGGTCATGATGTGGTCATGATATGGTCATAGGCATGAGCAGATCATGAGCGGAAGACAAGCTGAACCCAATAGGGAAGACATAGAGCGGTTGTCGCTTACAAGCTATATTTACCTTCGGAAAGAATAAATTTTTTTGAAAAAGTATGAAAAAAGATTGGAAGACAATAATATATGCTAATAAACTGATATTCATAATAGTTAAGCCATTGATGCCTCATGTTTCCAATAAAAAAGTTTCAAGAAAATGAAAATAGTTGCCATTCCGTCTTCTCAAAATTCGGGTTTTCGACACTATACTTATAGAGGGTAATATAAACAAGGCACATGGAGGGCAATCTTGGGGGGCATAAGCCAGGAATATCATTGAAGAAAATGGGCAAATAAACGCCCCATCAAACTCGTATTTACAATTAAGACAGGCAGTTTGATGGAGCGCAGTGTCTATTTTATAAAGGTATCATTTTGCAGGTCTCTAAAGGCTTGTTTAATCTCCTCATCGGTGTTCATCACGATGGGACCGCGCCATGAAATCGGCTCATCTAATGGTTTTGCACACATAAAGAGCATCTTAAAGCCCTTGTCAGAAGCTGAAATCTCTATCTCATCGCCGTCTTCAAAGAGCACGATCTGTCTGTTTTTGATGGTCTTTCCATCAATCTCAGCCTCGCCCTCATAGGCATAGAGAAATGCGGTGTTTCCCTTGGGCGCAGGAAGCTTCGTCTTGGTATTTGCAGGAATGACCACGTCCCAATATTGAGGATCGATGACTATGTCCTGCACGGGTGCGCTGATGCCGTTTAAACTTCCGCAGATCAGCTTGACCTTTGCGCCGCCATCGAGATCGACAATGGGCATCATTTCTTGGGTGAGATTGCGATAGCGCGGAGGGCTCATTTTGTGCGTTGCCGGCAGATTTGCCCAGAGCTGGAAGCCATACATCTTGCCTTCGGAATCGGGTTTGGGCATCTCCATGTGCACGATCCCGCTTCCGGCGGTCATCCATTGCACTTCACCCTTGCCGATGACGCCTTTATTGCCCATGCTATCTCCATGTTCAGCAGTGCCTTCCAGCATGTAGGTGATTGTCTCAATTCCACGATGCGGATGCCAGGGGAAGCCGGCGATAAAGTCATTGGGATCGTCGTTTCTAAAGTCATCGAAGAGCAAGAAGGGATCGAAAAGGGGGAGGTCATAATATCCGAAAGCTCGATTAAGTTTCACTCCTGCTCCTTCCATGGTGGGAACTGCATCTTTTATTAGTTTTATCTTACGCATAATTACCTCGTTAGTCTTTTATCTTTAATATAGCGTGTATTTTGCGAATGTCAAGAGTCCTGCAGTTTGGAACATTATCCTATGCGATGCGGCCATGCTTTGAACATTACACAGCTTTGTCTTTAATATCTAAGGCTTATGCAGTTTAATGACTTTGAACAATTATCTTGACAGAAAAACGGCTTTGATTTTCAAGGATAGAACAAGTGGAGGATTAGTCCTAACTGGTAAGGCAGCGGTCTTGAAAACCGCCGGGTTCTGCCCTTGGGGGTTCGAATCCCTCATCCTCCGCCAGTTTTATAGAAGTGAAACCAACAAAAATAACAGCCAGGAGAGGTGACCGAGCCGGCTGAAGGTGCACGCCTGCTAAGCGTGTGTAGGCTTATACCCTACCGAGGGTTCGAATCCCTCCCTCTCCGCCACATTATAGAGTTGGGCAGTCGCCAAGCGGCTAAGGCAGCGGGTTTTGGTCCCGCCATCCGGGGGTTCGAATCCTCCCTGCCCAGCCATCTTTATCATGTTGGGATGTCGTCTAATGGTAGGACAGCGGTCTCTGGCTCCGTATGTGAGGGTTCAACTCCTTCCATCCCAGCCATAATGAAATAGTCCGGCTTCGATTTATCGTGAGCCGGGCTTTTTTTTGCCCAAAAATCAGCATAAATAAGTGTCCATTTCCTCTCATTTCCCGCTAAAAACAGCAAATCAAACAAATAGGTTGACATTAGTCTATGGTTTCTGGTTGTGTCGCATTATATTATCTATGGAAATATCAGAATAAATAAGAGGTATAGATGTCAACAAAGGAAAATATCAAAAAACTCCTCGCAAAAGAGCAAGATGTCTTGAAGATGGGCGGAGAAAAAGCGATCGAACGTCAGAAAGCATCCGGAAAGCTCACAGCCCGTGAGCGGCTCGACCTCCTCTTTGATGAAGGCAGCTTCAGAGAATTGGACATGTTTGTAAGTCATCGTTGTGATAATTTTGGCATGCCGGATATCGAGATCCCCTCCGATGGTGTGATCACCGGACATGGGCTCATCAACGGCCGTCCTGCTTTTGCTTTTTCCCAAGACTTCACATCCCGTGGAGGCTCTTTGGGCGAAATGCATGCAGCTAAGATCACCAAAGTTCAAGACATGGCTCTGAAAAGCGGAGTGCCCCTAATCGGGATCAACGACTCCGGCGGTGCGCGCATCCAAGAAGGCGTCGATGCCCTCAAAGGATATGGAGATATCTTCTTCCGCAATTCTCGTGCCAGCGGCGTTATCCCCCAGATCACGGCGATCATGGGACCCTGCGCCGGCGGTGCCGTTTATTCCCCTGCCATGAACGACTTTGTTTTCATGGTGAAAAACACCAGTTTTATGTTTATCACCGGACCGGATGTGATCAAGGCGGTCACCGGTGAAGTGACTACGCAAGAAGAACTTGGCGGAGCGATGACACATAACTCTAAGAGTGGAAATGCTCACTTTGCCTGCGAAAGCGATGCCGATGCGATCGAGCAGATTAAAACCTTGCTTTCTTTCTTGCCGCTCAATAACATGGAAGACGCTCCCGTGTATGACAATGAGGATGATCCCTATCGCGTGTGTCCCGAGCTGGATAGCATTATCCCTGATAGTCCGCGCGAAAGCTACGATATGAGAAATGTGATTAAAAGCGTGGTGGACGACGGCTATTTCTTTGAGCCGCACTATTTTTACGCTCAGAACATGATCGTCGGCTTTGCACGCCTGAATGGCCGCAGCGTGGGCATCGTGGCAAATCAGCCTACGGTTCTCGCCGGATGCTTGGATATCGACGCCAGTGATAAGGCTACGAGATTCATCCGCTTCTGTGATGCGTTTAACATCCCGCTGCTCACCTTCGTGGACGTTCCCGGCTATCTTCCCGGAACCAATCAGGAACACAGCGGCATCATTCGCCATGGCGCAAAGCTGCTCTGGTGTTATTCCGAAGCAACCGTTCCAAAGCTCACCGTGGTGACGCGTAAAGATTATGGCGGAAGCTATATCGCCATGAGTTCACGCCATCTGGGAGCAGACATGGTCTTTGCTTGGCCGAGCGCTGAGATCGCTGTGATGGGCGCACAGGGCGCTGCAAACGTCATCTTCAGAAAAGAGATTGCCTCGGCTGAAGACCCTGATGCAAAGCGCGCTGAGCTCATCGCTGACTATGAAGAGCGTTTCAACAATCCCTATGTGGCTGCAAGTCGTGGATATATCGATGCCATCATCGTCCCTTCCGAGACTCGCCGTCGCCTCATCGATGCTCTGGATATCCTCGGCACAAAGAGCGAAAGCTTGCCGCCGAAGAAACATGGCAACATCCCGACCTAAGGAATATAACAATGAAAATACTTGATAAAAAAGAACTTGCCGCAATCTCAGCGGTCATGGCTCTGATCAGCTCAGAGGATCTTTGCATCCCCTACGTCGAGCCGATGCGGAGCAATTACCCTCATCCATGGTCTGCATATTCACGCAACCAGATCATGCAATATAGAGATATCACACAAAGAAGAATAATAAAAAGAAGCAGATAAATAAGGAGAAACAATGGATAAACACGGTATCCTCGAAATGACCACGATGCGCTATGAAGCGGATCGACCGGCTGCCGCCAATCCAATCAAAATCCAAGACCTTTCTTTCAGAGACGGACACCAGTCGCTCTTTGCCACGCGTGGCAGAACCGAAGACCTCGTGCGCCTCGCTGAATCTATGGATCAGGTTGGCTACTATTCAATGGAAGTCTGGGGCGGAGCGACCTTTGATACGATGCACCGCTTCTTGGGTGAAGACCCTTGGGATCGCATCCGCACACTAAAGAAATATATCAAAAACACACCCTTCTCCATGCTTTTGCGCGGACAAAACCTCGTGGGCTATCAAAACTATGCCGACGACGTGGTGGAATCATTCACCCAGCGTGCCTGTGATAACGGCATCGATATCTTCAGAGTCTTTGACGCTCTGAACGACTTCCGTAATTTCACCACCGCTGTGAAGGTGATTCAGAAAAATAAGAAACACTTTCAAGGCTCAATCTGCTATTCGCTGACCGAACAGCGCATGGGCGGAGATGTATATAATATCGACTATTACGTGCAAAAAGCTAAGCAACTCGAAGATATGGGCGCAGATAGCATTTGCATCAAAGATATGGCTGGACTGATCGCTCCTTATGATGCCTACAATCTCATTCAGGCACTGAAAGCAAACGTCAAAGCACCGATTCACTTGCATACTCACTTCACCTCGGGAATGGGTGATCTCTCGCTCTTTAAGGCCATCGAAGCCGGAGTGGATATCATCGATACCTGCATGGGGCCCTATGCCTATCGCACTTCCCACCCCGGTGTGGAGCCTCTCGTGATATCTCTCTTGGGAACCAATCGCGATACCGGCATGGATATCAAGCTGCTCAATAAGATCGGCAAAGAGATGGAAAAGGATATTCCTAAGTATCTGCAGTTTGCCGATACCACAAAGTATTCCATCATCGATACAGACGTCATCATCCACCAGACCCCGGGCGGAATGCTCTCGAACCTCGTGAATCAATTGCGCCAGATGGATGAACTCGACAAACTGGAAGATGTTTTTGCAGAGATTCCGAAAGTGCGCAAAGACCTCGGTCAAATCCCGCTCGTCACGCCCACCAGCCAGATCGTTGGCATCCAAAGCGTGAATAATGCGCTCTTCGATACCAAAGACGGCGAATATTCACGCATCACCGAGCAGGTTAAAGACCTTTGCTATGGACTCTATGGCAAAACCACCCTGCCGATTGATCAAGAACTCCAAAAGAGAGCACTCAAGGGCTATCCCAAGGGAGAAACCCCCATCACAGTGCGCCCCGGAGACGTGATCCCGCCCGCAATGGCTGAAGTCGCAAAAGAAACTGAAGGACTCGCCAAAGACATCGATGAACAGCTCATCGTGGCTATCTATAACGTGACCGGAAAGAAGTTCTTGCGCATCAAGCACGGACTCGATCCCATGCCGAAAGAGATGAAAGCAACCACCTTGGAAGAAATCAAAGAGATGAATGATATCATCGCCAAAGCCAAGGCTGGAAAGCTGGTTGAAAAGCCGGAAGCACCCGCAAAACCTGAAGATGCCAGAGAGTTTGACGTGTTCGTCGATGGTAGCTATTTCAAGGTCGAAGTTGCCGAGAAAGGCGGCGCACCACGCATAGTGTCTGCACGCCCTGCACCGTCTGCAGCTGTGGCTCCCGCTGCTCCGAAAGCTCCGGTTGCTCCTGTTGCACCGGTTGCCGCAGCCTCTCCCGCTCCTGCAGCATCCCCGGTTCCTGCCGCTCCCGCAGCCGCAATAGCAGGTGGTGAATCCGTCACCGCTCCCATGCCCGGCATGTTGGTCAAATATGAAAAGCAAGTGGGAGACAAGGTTGCTCGCGGCGAAACAGTGCTCGTTCTCGAAGCGATGAAGATGTATAACAACATCCCCTCTCCCGTGGATGGAACGGTTGTAAGCACCCCCTTCGGCACGGGCGCAAACGTAAATAAAGGCGACGTTCTCGCCACCATCAAAGCAGACTAAAGGAGAATCCTCTGATGCAGGTAAAAAGCAAGATTATGGATAGCGCTCAGATCGAGCGCAGCATTCAGCGCATGGCGCATGAAATCATCGAACAAAACCGTGGCTTGGATAACATCCGCCTGGTGGGCATACGCTCACGCGGAGTACCTTTGGCAAACAGACTCTCGGACTATCTGAAACTGATCTCAAAGCAAGAAGTGCCTGTGGGACTCTTGGACATCACGCTCTATCGCGATGATCTCTCCACGATCTCCCATCAGCCCGTAATCAAGGGATCAGAGCTGGATTTCTCCATAGACGATGCCATCATAATCCTCATCGATGATGTGCTTTATACCGGCAGGACTGTTCGTGCCGCAATCGATGCACTCATGGACTTCGGGCGTCCCAGCCAGATTCAACTCTCGGTACTCATCGATCGTGGACACAGAGAACTACCTATCAAAGCGGATTATGTGGGTAAAAATGTGCCCACCTCCAAAGATGAAGTAATCAAAGTATCCCTCTCAGAAACCGACGGAGAAGACAGTGTCAAAATCCTTTTGGGAAAAGTATAATCAGCGCTACATTAAGCTGGGAAGCCGGGTCTGCATTGGCCTGGACTCCCAGCTTGATAAGCTGCCGCAAGCTGTGAGAAACTCCCAGAACCCCATCTTGGAGTTTAACCGCGCAATCATCGACGCAACCCACTTTTATGCCGGCGCATACAAGCCCAATCTCGCCTTCTATCTTGCCGATGGCATGCGAGGGCTGGAGGCTTTGGCAGAGACTATTAGCTATATCCCGGACGATATCCCTGTGATCTTGGACTGTAAAGTAGGCGATATCGGCTCCACCATGCAGGGCTATGTAAGAGCTTTCTTTACAGAGCTTAAGACAGATGCTATCACGATCAACCCGTTGATGGGCAAGGATGTTGTCTCTCCGCTATTAGAGATAGAGGGAAGCTTCGGCTTTGCTTTAGCACTGACCTCAAATCCCGGCGCAGACGACTTCTTTCACAATGCCAAGATGAAGCTGGAAGTGCCGCGATGGATGCAGCAATATCCGGTGGAGAGAATAGGCGCCGTTGTGGGAGCCACGCAGGTTCAAGACCTCAAACTCATGCGGGAACTGATGCCCGGCAGACTCTTTCTCATCCCGGGAATAGGAGCGCAAGGCGGAGACCTAAGAGCCGTCTTGGATAACGCCGTGCATCGCCCCGAAGACCCACGCATCCTGATCAATAGCTCGCGCGGGATAATCTTTGCCTCCCTCGATGAGGATTTTGCCCAAAAAGCCGGGCAGGCAGCAAGAGAGCTCTTTGAACAATCCCGAGCTTAGGGCTCGATATTCAGCTTTGCTTCCAAGCGCTTGATTCTCTTTGAGAGCGCTTCGAGCTTATTTTCATTGGGTCTATAGCGACTCTTTTCAAATGTCTGAGCTTTCAGGCTGTGTTTCAGTGCCTCTTCAAAGCATTTATCACGCTCAAGGATGATTGCCGCTTCCGTCATTGCCTCTGCATGCGAGAGCTCAGCCGCCATCTCAAAAGCCTCCAACGCCGAAGGATAGTCCTTTTCCCTTTTCAAGATCATGCCCAAATCGTAAGCGATATCAGCATTCACAAAACCTTCCGAGATTAGGTCAATCATGATGCGCCGCGCCGTTTTGATCTCGCCCACGCTTTCATAGAGCCGAGCCAAGGCGTGATAGTCGATGCGATGTTCTTTACCACCTTTGGGAGGATAGCTCGCATTATCGGCAATCAGCGCAAAGAGTATCGCTAAATAGAGAATATCGTCGTGATTGTGCTCAAATATGCGGCTTATCAGCGAAGTCTCGCCGCTATAGAGAAAGTCCTGATATGCCTGCGGAACTTGCGCACCGGGGATATCCGTTTCAGGGCAGCGAGGATGGTCTAAGATATAATATTCAATGCTTTCCAGCGCACAGGATGAAAGCCGTCTTTTCCACATACGCCGCGCCAAATGCAGCACATCGAGATGAGGAATGTCCCTGAGATTAAGCCAGATATGGTGATACAGAAGCCGCGATTCGAGCACGGGGATATCAAAGCTTTTGCCATTGAAACTGAGGATAAGACTACGGCTTTCGATGAGCTCGCGCAGGCGGTCAAAGCTGTTCTCCTCCGCATCCGGATCGGGCAAGAAGATCTGTTCCACCACGAAATGCCCTTCTTCATAATACCCCAAACCAATCATGAAAGCGAGCGTGCCGCTACGCCCCAAACCGCTGGTTTCCAAATCCAAAAAGAGCATGTCTTCAAGGGCTATCTCAAGCTCCAAATCCAGCTTTGCCCAGCTTTTGATGATCTGTGGAATACCCTCGGAATATATCGGAAAACCTTCAAAGCGCATGGACAGGGGATGCTGAGTGCGGCGGATGAACACAGAGTCAAACTCGTGCGCCGAGAACTCACCCTCAAAGTCGCGCCGGATGCAGGCTCGCAGCAGCTCTTTCATCTCTTCTTGAAAATCAAAGTTTTCCATGTGGATTTCGACCGGATATAAGAAAGGAGGCGAAATCTCTTCCACCCCCTTCGCTTATCTATCGTTTACTTATCAGATGTGACCTTTTCCAAGACCGCGGACTTTGCAGCCCAAGCCTTTATATTTATTGATCTTAACATCATCGAGGAAGTTCGAGCAGTCCACGATGAGCGGACGAGTCTTACACATATCGATGAGGTCTTTAGGTTCCAAGTCTTTATAGTGCTTGTGTCCCACAGCGAAGATCACCACCTGCGTTCCTTCGAGAACTGAGGCGATATCTTTTGCCACGGGCATATCTTCCAGCTCATCCCAGTGTTCAACGTAGGGGTCGTGAGCCTTCACAACGGCCTGATCCTTACGAAGGAATCTCACCAAAGTCTCGCTGGGGCTATGTCTCGTATCACCAACATTTTCCAGATAGGATACGCCGAGGATAGCAATGCGAACGTTCTTCAGATCGGGGAAATCTTTTTGGATGATTTCGATGGTGTGCAAAGGCATAGTGTCGTTGATATTGACGCTATTAATTGCCACAGAAAGAGAGCCTTCGAGATCAAAGAGCGCACCCATTGACCAATTTGCCAAGACGGGGTCTTTGGTCAGACAATAGCCGCCAACGCCCAAGGAAGGACGCAAGAGGTTGTCATGGGTTCCTTTACGCATGCGAATGGCATCGCGCACCTTGAAGATATCCACTCCGATATCTTCGGCAAACTTTGCCCATTCAAGTGTGAGGGCAATATTCGTTGCACGATAGCTATTTTCCATGGTCTTTGCCAATTCGCTGGCATTGGTGTTATCGAGCTGTGTAAGCGGATATTCTTCAACGTTTAAGACATCGGTGAGGAATTCGCGACAGAGGTCTATACTCTTTTGATTTATACCGGAGAAGACACGCCAGAAATCGCGGATTGATGAAACGTAGTTTGCTCCGGGCATCACTCTTTCATAGGAGTGTGCGATCAGCGGAGGATTGATTGTAATATCAATGCCACGCTTGGTAAATTCTTCTTCGATAATGGGTTTAACGATTTGCTGACAGGTTCCGGGCGGGACTGTGGTCTCCACGAGAACCATGCAATCAGGGCGGATATGCTGCCCGAGCATGCGCATTCCTTCACGGAAATGGGTGATATCACAATAACCTTTCTCAGCTTCACCAAAAGCGGGTTTTGTGGCATCCAATTGAATATCGACAACCACAATATCTGCTAATGAATAAACGCTTTCCTCACTGGTAGCGCGAAAGTTTTGCTTTTCCACGACTGTGCGATGGAAGATCTCCGGAACTTCCGGGTCTGAAGAGCTCACCGGGGTGATGCCGCTGTTGATCACGGGGACTTTCCAATATGAGCGTTTGGATGCACGCTGGTGTCCGTGAACAAAATAAATAGGGTTTCCGTCTTTATCTGTTGCGTCTGCAATTACTGTTGCCATAATACAGCCAACAAATCCTAAGCCTTGAACGGCGACGATTTTACGACCCTTTGTGCGTTGCTCTTCGGTAATTTGAACCAAAAGCTGACGCTCCTTTTCATTTTCTTCGGCAGTTGGAATAGGATATTCCTTGCCATCTGGAGCTATAGATACTTTCAACATAATCCAATTTCTCCTCTTATGCCATTGTTTTTGTTTTGAATGTCCAGCGTTTTAGAATTGCAATTTACTGTCAAGAAATTTATGCTTTTAATCGTGATTTATTTAACGATTACCTTTGTGTAATCTAATAAACCTATATCCTGCAATAAGTTCGACTCAGAATTATGTTTTGCTTCATGAAGATAAATCTTTCTTGCTTGACAGAAAGCTTTGACCTGATTAGTCTTGAAATATTAAATATCTGCCGGATGGAAAGAGATGAATGTGAGAAGCTTTTTAACTCGTATGACCATAGTAATTCTGTTGACAGCCTGTGCCGCCGGGCTTTGCGCCAAGACAGAATCCATGTTTGAAATAGCTGATAAAGACAGCACTTTAAGCCGCGCACCGATTGTCTATGACGACACTGTCCTATTCAATGTCTATGCCGGATTAGACGACTTTTCTGCCTACGAACGCTCTGTGGTGATCACAAAGAGATTGGAAGAGCTCACTTTAGGCCCAAGTCTCGTGCAAGACAGCCTTCATATCGAAAGCGTGGGCAATCGCCAACATATCCTTTATGCCGACAAACTCATCATCATCATCTCCGAGGCAGACAGTCTTGCGGAGACTGTTCAAATCTTCCATTAT
>LSQX01359596.1_pt1 | contig 20593 bp, 17 predicted proteins | sample 654561 | NCBI WGS metagenome assembly LSQX01 (sample SAMN04489861, study PRJNA283612) | anaerobic digester metagenome | isolation source: 4 biogas reactors fed with cattle manure at either 37C or 55C with and... | place: Denmark: Kongens Lyngby | collected 2014 | reverse complement strand
AAAGGGATTGCGAAGGAGAAGGCATACAGCGGTGTTCATCATCACTCTCTGCCTGGTCCTGGTCCTGTCCGGGGCGGTCTTAGCCGCGGGCGAAGGAAACCAGTACCCGCCGGTGGCGGAGATCATTATCGAAGGGTATAACCGCGTCGATAAGTCTGTGATTGAAAAAGCTATTACCGAGACCAAAGTAGGCGAGCCTGTAAATGAGGACAAGATCCGCAGCGATCTGCAGTCCATCGCGAACACCGGATATTTCTTTGATGTGAGGGCCAATTTCGCCGAGGGTCCCAAAGGATTGGCAGTAGTCTTTACTGTGGTGGAAAACCCGGTGGTGACCAAGGTAGATGTGGTTAATGACGTACTGCCGATTACCGAGCTGCGGAGCTATATGACTACCCGGCCGGGAAGGATTCTGAACCTAGAGGAGCTGCGCCAGGATATCCAGGTCTTGGTGCAAAAAGCCTATGAGGACTACGGAATACCGGTGCGGGTTCATGATGTGGTACTCAATGAGGCCGGCGAAGTGAGAATCATCATCAATGAAACCCGGATTGCCGATGTGATTATCAAAGGGAATGATAAAACCCGGGATTATGTCATCACCAGAGAGCTAAAGATCAAGCCCGGTGATATCCTGGATATTAATGCCTTGAACCAGGGGCTCCGGAGGGTCCTAATGCTGGGTTATTTCGATGAGGTGGCCCGGGATCTCCAGGATACCGACGACCCTGACAAGGTGAATCTAGTAGTGACGGTAACTGAACGTAAGACCGGTGTATTCACCGGCGGTGCAGGCTATTCCAGCACCGAAGGATTTATCGGTTATATCGACGTAGCAGACCAGAATTTCCTCGGCCGAGGTGAACAAGTCAACATTCGGTGGGAGTTCGGTCAAAAGAGAAATTATTACAACGTCGGGTTCTTTGAGCCCTATCTCAACGAAAACGGTCTGTTCATGGGCTTTAATGTTTACAACCGGTTGAGCAGGGACCGCATTAGACGGGTCGGTGACGAAGAGCAGAAATATGACTACCACCGCACCGGAGGAGATGTCACCTTAGGACAGCCGGTCACTGAGTATACCAGGGCTTCGCTGCGTTTGAAGATCGAGAACTATGAGTACTCCAGTGATGACCCTGAGTTTAAGGCTGAGAGTGGTAATCTCCGCACCCTTAGGCTGCAGACCGTTACCAATACCACCGATCACCCCTTCTTCCCGACAACGGGTATCAAGAACATCTTGTCTGCGGAGTTGGGCGGCTACTTCCTCGGTGGTGACAGTGACTTTACCAAGTATCAGGCGGATCTGAGCAAGTATATGAAGGTCGGAAGCAATGGACAGACTCTTGCTTTGCGGGTGCACACAGGTTTTATCAACGGTGATGCGCCTCTCCAGGAACTGTTCTATGTAGGCGGGTCAGAAACCGTTCGAGGGTATAAATACGGCGATTTTATGGGCGAAAAGACAATCACCATCAACGGAGAGTACCGCTTCCCCATCACTGACATCATCCACGGTGTGGTCTTCGTGGATACCGGCAATGCTTGGGATAGATCAGAGCGGATGCGGTTAAGCGATCTCCACACGGGTTATGGAATCGGCGTGCGGCTGGATACACCCATTGGTGTTCTCCGCCTAGACTATGGTATCGGTGAGGAAGGCGGCCAAGCTTACTTCAGCCTCGGTCAGGCCTTCTAGTGGGGAATCTAGTGGGCACTTGTTGGGGGGAACAGCCGTCAATGGTGAAAATGGCAAGGACTGGGAATTTAGAGCCTGATTCACATTGCGGCTGCCCCCATCGGTTGATATAATGGGTGCATGTACTTGTTTAGTTTTTACATGCACCCAGTTGTTTTGCTTGAGGTTTGGATAGGGTGTAGGAGTTGAAAAAAGGAGGAACCGTTGTGAGCAAGTATTTTGCCGGCAAGAACCGTACAGCCATCATCGGGGGACTAGCCCTACTCGTCTTGGTCGCCGCAGGTGCGTCTCTTTCCCTGGGTAAGGCACAGGAGAAGACGACTGTTGGCTATGTGAACTCCCAGCGTTTAGTTGAGGAGTTCTTGGAACCCGCGGTCCAGGAGCCCTTGACTAGAGAAACCGACAGACTGCAGAAAGAATTGGATGCTGAGATCGCCAAACTCCAAGTTGAAGATGAAGACCAGAAATTAAAAGAGGCTCAAGCCCTAAGAGATAAGTATCAGGCCATGTTGGATCAGAAAAAGCAGGAGCTGATCACTCCGCTGCTTCTCCAAATCCGGGAGAGCATCCAACAGGTGGCAGATGCCCGGGGCATTACGGTGGTTCTAGATAACAGCTACGGTCTAGTTCTCTACGGCGGAATGGATCTTACCGATGAGGTTTTGAAGGACCTCAGACAGTAGGCTTTCATCTTGAGAACTTCTCTTGGGCGGGGCGCAGTGACGCTTCCGCCTGTTTTGTTTTTGCGGCCAAGCAGCGGGATTTCTTAGAAAGGAGGCAGATATGGTCCGAAAGCTTTCGCCCATTACCTTGATTGTGGGAGCCTGTTTGCTGCTCACCTTGAGTGGACTAAGCGTCCAGCTGAACAGCGGCCAAGGGTCGAGTTGGGAGCCGCCGTTTAAAGAGCCGGCCTCGAGCTCCATAGGAACTGTAGATATGGAGGCTTTGCTACAGTATCATCCTAGATATCCAGAGCTCGAGGCGCTCAAAAAGCAGCTGGTGATTCTCGAGAAGAACTGGTTGGACTATACACTCCTACTGGCCCGGCAAGCAGCTGTCGATGGCATCAAGTCTCCTTTCCTGGAAAAGCTGGTGGGCTTAGATCAGTCGGCTGCCGTCCAGCAAATCATAGAGGAAGCCAGACGAGAGCGACTGGCCTATGAGGAGGAGCTTGCCAAGCGGCTGGATGAGGAAATTGAACGGCGCCGGAATGATATAGAAAAAACCTATGCCCAGCAGGCAGAAAAGCTCCAGAAGGAAGCTAAACGAGAAATCCTCAATCGGCAGATTGAGCTGGCGATGTTGTCTCTAGCTCAATCAGAGGCAGAAGCGCTCCTTGATGAAATCTCCGCGATCCGGGCAAAGCTGGAGTCAGAGCTGGTAAGACTAGAAGACGAGGCCAATGAAGAGCTTGAGGCTGAAATCCAGCTGGTCGAGGCAGCCTTTGGGGAAAAACTCGCTGCCTACGATGGGGAACTGGCAGCCCGTTTAGAGAAAGCGATGAACGACCTTTACAGGGAAGCTGTTGCAGCGGCTCCGGAAGGCGCTTCGGAGGTAGGCGACACCACTACTGGTGTGGAGACCCTATGGGCAGAAAGACTGGTAGGGGAGTATCAGTTGAACACCGCGGGTGTTGACGCCCTGGAGGCCCATTTTCTCAAGGAACTGGCTAGGGCCAAGGAGGACATTGAGCCCCTGGAGGAGCAATACAACAAACTTTATGGAGAAATCATAAAGGATCTTGAGGTGGACATTGCCCAAGCAGCTCGAGGGGCCGGGCTGACGGTGGTTTTGGATCAGAACCAGGTGGATATACAGGTGGTAGATATAACTAACCAGGTATTGGATATACTACAGGGTGAGGCCTAGCCTCACCTTGTTTTGTCTGCTAGACCAGGAAATCGCAGAGGGGTGGAGGTCCTAACTGATGTCTAAAGTACCATGGTCAGTAATAGCTGGTATAGCCATTGTTGCAGCTTTAGCAGCCGGCGCTCTTTGGCTTAGAAGTCCGGGAAGCAATGTAGGTGTTGTGGACCTGGCCAGAATAGTAGCTGAGAGCCCTTTAGCTCAGCGCTATGAAAAGCAGTTGGCTGATAAGTACAAAGAGCTGCAGACTCAACTAGAAGAAGAAAAGACCAATCTCGATGAACAAAGCCGGGAAGCCCGGGAGAAAGAACTAATGGCTGAGTATCTCAAACTCAAGCAGGAACTGGAGGGCAAGCTGGAGAAAGAGATTGACGAGGCCCTCGCCGCTATTGCCCGGCAGAGGAATTTGGGAATAGTGGTTTATAAAGAAGCTGTTAGATACGGCGGTGAGGATGTAACGGGCGATGTAGTGAAGGCATTGAAATAGGCATAGTCTGAGGATTAACTGCCGGATTGGCTGGCGAATCGGGGGATACCGGTTCGCTATTTCTATGTTTAAGGCAGACAAAACCGGGAGGATTGATGATGGTGCGAAAGTTGGGGGACTTGGCAAAGGTAGTAGGCGGAGAACTAGTGGGCAGTGCGGATTTGGTCATCGATGGAGTGAGTCCCATTGCCGAAGCGGAGCCGGGGCATATCAGCTTTGCTGAGAATTTAAAGGTTCTGGGCAAGTACAAAAAGATAACCCAAGCGGCGGCTTTGATCGTACCTAAAGATGCAGAGGATGTTGGGCGACCCCACATCAAAGTGGACAATCCCCGCTTGGCCTTTGCCCAGATTCTGAAGGAGTTTGCTTGGCCCGCGGATGTGCCGCCGGGGATTCATCCTAGCGCGTTGGTCCACCAGACAGCGGAGCTGGGCGAGAATGTGACCGTAGGTCCCGGAGTGATAGTGGGAGAAGGGGCCAAGATCGGCAAAGGGACAACCTTGATGGCAAGCTGCTATATCGGTTCCCACACAATCATCGGCGAGGACTGTCTCATCTATCCCCATGTGTGTATCCGAGAACAGGTGCAGATTGGGAACCGGGTAATTATCCATGCCGGTGCCGTGATCGGGGATGACGGCTTTGGATTTGTCTCCCTGCCCACCGGTCATGTTAAGATGTCCCATATCGGGACCGTGATTATTCATGATGATGTAGAAATCGGCACCAACTCTGCTGTTGAACGGGGAACTTGTGGTGCAACGGTCATTGGCCGGGGGACGAAGATAGGCAATCTGGTACAGGTGGGCCATAACGTCAAGCTGGGCGAGCACTGCCTAGTTGTGGCCATGAGCGGCATTTCCGGCAGTGCCATCATCGGCAATCGGGTAACCTTGGCAGGACAATCGGGGGTGGCCGGCCATCTGACCATCGGTGATAACTCCGTTGTGGCTGCCCGGGGCCTTGTAGCAGGGGATCTTCCTCCCGGTTCTTTCGTGTCTGGTTTTCCTGCCCGTCCCCACAGGGAAAATATGCGGGTTATAGCGGCCCAGAGGAAGCTGCCCGAACTCATGCAGCGCCTTAAACAGCTGGAGCAGCAGGTGGCTGCGCTGATGGAGGATGATGGGGAGATTTGGGAAACCACTGGGGATACTTCCCAAGATGAAGACTAGGTCTAAAGTAGGAGCAGAGCAGGTTTATGGAAGATTTCGCTAGGGCTCCCTCGACAGGAAAACCCTTTCCTGCTAGCGAATAGGATGTCCGTGTGGATCTGTTTCCTATGGCGGGCGGCGGCCAGAGGCGGCAAAATCAGCCAGGGGCAACGGCAACTAGATGCGGCACGACTTAGGAGGAAATTCAATGAAGAAACACTGGTTAAGCACTGTATGTGTAATGGTAGTTGTCTTGATGTTTTCGGTGGGGGCAGCCGCCGGCACTACAGTCTCAGGACCTACCGGTTTACTTACCCTGCCCACAGCTGATGCTCTGGCGCCAGGCGAACTAAGCTTTAGCTACCATGTGGAAGATGGCGACGGCATTGGCAGCATAGCCTACGGACTGATACCAGGTCTTGAGATCGGCCTGTTGACAACCGGTCCGAGAAACAACAATCTAGGAGTGCACGGCAAGGCTGTCTTGTCCCATGAAGGTACCAGCCTTCCGGGGGTGGCCGTGGGACTTTGCGATGATTCATTCTACATGGTGGCCAGCAAGCGGCTGTTGGGCGTCGGGGTCCGGGGCCATGTGGGAGTAGGGACCGGCAAATATGACGGTTTGTTTCTGGGTGTGAGCAAAATGCTGAACCCGGTGGTAGTTGATTCCGGGATGAAGGGCTCCAGCACGCCGGCTGCTTTACTGGCAGTAGAGTATGCTAAAGGGGCCTTCAACCTTGGAGTCGATGTGCTCCTGTCACCGGAAGTCCGGATTAAAGTGGCCACGGAGGATTTTGATACACTCATCCTAGGTGTGAACTTTAAGGTTTCCCTATAACCCAGGTTGTCTTTTTTTCAGCCGGGAGCCCGGGAGGAGCAAAGGAGGGCTACTACATTGGGTTCGTTTGGCAAGAAGATCAAATGGTTGTTGGGACTGCTGTTCATTGGATTATTGTTCAGCGGACTTCAGGAAAGAGCGCGGGCGTTTCCTGCAGTCCGGGCCTTGGGCATGGGCGGTGCCTATACCGCGGTTGCCGACGATGCCGGGGCCGTTTTCTGGAACCCTGCGGGACTTATGCAAATCAAGGATCAATCCCTAGTGGGAGCTGTCGTGTTCCATCCCGGTGAAACAGATGAATACGAGACCTTCTTAGGTTATTTGGAGCAGGATACGGGTTACGGCGCGGGGGCCCTTTCCTGGTACTATGGCCGCTTGGAGCCCGTGGCCAATCCCAGTGGGGTAAGCTACAAAGAAATCCATGATTTCTGCTACTCTCTGGCTAAACCGGCTGCCGGACAGGTGTACTGGGGCGGCAATCTCCGCTACCGTAGGGAGCGGGAGCCCTTGAGCTCCAGCTGGCAAAGCAGTTGGACTGGGGATATATCGGTATTGGCCGACCTGTCTCATGCCATGCGGCTGGGCATCGCTTTCCGGGATATCCGAGGGGCCCTTGGAGATGGCCAAGGCGAAGCTTCTGGAGGCAATCTTCTGCTGGGACTTGCCTTCCAACCCGACAGGGGAGTTATCTTTGCTGTAGATGGATATGACCTCCTCAACCGACTGCAGTCCAGGGCAGTGCGGATAGGAGCTGAGTTTCAAGTGGCCAGCGGGATTGCCCTACGGGCCGGTCTGCAGAAGGGAATAGAAACCGATTGGAAGGCCTGGACTTGGGGAGCAGGGATAAATCTTGCCGACTGGCGGGTTGAGTATGCGTATCTCAGTGGAGATTACCAGGGCATCCACACCGTGGGTTTTGCTTGGGATTTCTAAACCCCGGAGAGCCGGTGCAGGATGCCAGCGGGAAGTAGATAGGGAAAGTGGGGGCGGGTGCGCTGTGCCCGCCCCCAGTACGAAGGAGCGGAACAGCGGCAGCATTTTGACAATCCTCGATGGATATATAGTCAGGGAAATGCTGAGCCCCTTTTGTTTGTGTATCGGCGGGTTTACCATCATCCTGTTAAGCGGATATCTCTTTGAGCTGATGGACCTTATCTTCATCAAAAAAGTACCCGCTGCCACTGTAATGAGACTTCTGGGCTACAAACTCCCCTCAATTGTGGTCTTGACCTTACCTCTCGCAGTGCTGTTCGCTACCCTGCTTGCTCTAGGACGACTGGCAAAGGATAATGAACTAACCGTCATGCGGATGGCAGGTTTCAGCCTCTTTAGGATAGCTGCCCCCCTATTGGTCATAGGGGCAGTGGTCAGCGGCATTACCTACTGGGCCAATGAAAAGGTCGTACCGGAAATGAATCACCGAGAGGCCAATTTAGTGAGGCGCATTGTCTTCGAAGATGCACCGCCTTCCATTGAAGAGCAGGTGTTTTTTCGAGATCCCGAGGGCCGGTTCTTCTATATCGGCAGGGTCGACAGCCAGCGCAGGCAGTTGCATAATATCATGGTCTACGATGTCAAGCATGGTCCGTATCCCAGGCTTATCACTGCTGCTTCCGGTGAATACGGAGAAAATAGGTGGTATTTGAGGGACGGTATAGTCCAGGAGTTGGATGAAAAGGGTATTGTGGAGAATCAAGTACGATTTCAGCATATGGAACTTCCCCTTACCGGCAAGCCAGAGCGGTTCTTTGGGCAGCAAAAGACAACCAGCGAAATGAGTCGCAAAGAACTGGGAGAACATATAGAGCTGTTTCAAAAAAGCGGACTGCAGGTGGATGATTTTGTGGTGGATTATCACCTGAAACTGGCCCTGCCCTTTGCCAGTCTGATCTTCGTACTTGTCGGTGCTCCCCTCTGCTTCACCTTCGGACGGGGTGGCAGGATGTTCGGTGTTGTCATCAGTTTAGTCATCATGTTCTTGTACTACGTCGTTACCTCCGTTGCCCGGTCAATGGGGGCCAACGGAGTGATCCCCCCCCTCTTGGCAGCTTGGTTAGGCAATGTGCTCTTTGCCGGTCTGGGGATCGGCCTTTTGGCCAGAAATCCCTAGAAGACTCTTGTTCTACTACTGGAACTTGATTGTAAGGGTCGTGGAAAGAGGCTTCCCTAAGCTTTAGCAGCGTAAGCAAAACCTATACTTGCGGCACATAAGTTGAAATTGTGACTAGGAGCTCAGAAGTAGAGAACGCAGAACAGTTGCTGCAATCATTAAGCACCAGGGATGGTTGACTTTGAGGCAGGGATTGCCCGATTCTCAAAGGAGGCCATCCCTCAATGATTCAGAGAAAACCCTTAGCTTTTCTTGCTTTACTTCTCATTTTAGTTGCCGTCCTAGCTGCCGTCTTTTCCGGACAAGGGCTTGCCGCCTCCGGATTTGTCAGCGGTACGCCTTTACTCCCGCCGGTTCCGCCGGGAACTCCCTTACCGACAGATCCCATCATCACTACAGCTAGCTTTTCCCTGCTCGGAGATTCCGCTGAGTCTCTACCCCTTCAAGAGGAGTTCTATGTGGCCCTTTTCAGCAGTGGCACCGGTATGCGAAAGGTGACCGCGAACCTCTCTTATCCTAGGGACGGCGTACCCACCGGTCACCTCAATGTGTACGTAGAAGTGGGAATCCATGTCAGTCAACAGGTTATTGACGCTTTAGTCTCCGAGTTCGAAAAAACCATTCGCCCGGTGGTCAATGAGTATTTAGGCACCGAATCGGATATCGACAACAACAACCAGATAACCCTCCTGATTACCGCCCTAGATGCCGGCAACATCAGCGGGTATTTTGACTCCCGCAACCAGTATTCCAACAAGTGGGTTGCTAACAGCAACGAACGGGAGATGATCTATATCAACTCCCTGATGCTGGATTTCGGTATTAATGGTGTTTTGCAAACCCTTGCCCATGAGTTCACCCATCTGGTCCAGTGGAACTACAACTGGAACTACGCCGCGACTAATGTCTGGTTTACGGAAGGCATAGCCATGTACTCTAATTATCTAATTGGCAAGGTCACCGGCAAGACCAACTACTGGGATTTCAGCACCATTGATGCATATCTCGCCGATTATGACAGGATCTCCCTGATCGATTGGCAGCAGCGGTATGGGGACTACGGGGCTGCCTATGCTTTTATGATTTATCTTGCTGAGCACTACAGTCCCGGCCACCTGCGGTCCTTGTTTCAAGATCCCCGTTCAGACGGCATGGAGTCCCTGCAGGAATACTTGGCCCAATATGGTGTAAAACCCGAGGCGGTACTGGCGGATTGGGCAGTGGCCAATGCCTTTAACCTTTCCGGAAGTCGCTACGGATATGCTGATCTTTCTCTGGGGTTGTCAACTTCTCGCCTGCCCACTCTGCCCGGCACCACCTTTACACTGCCAACATGGATGGTCCATTACTATCGCCTGCCGGTAAGTGGGGGTAAAGGATTGGCCGTGCACCTTATAGGCCAGCCGGGACTAGCTGCTCGACTGGTGGAGAAGAAAGCTGATGGCCGTGTAGCAATCCACGAGCTCAAAGCAGCAGGGGACGGGGAGCTTTATTGGGAAGGTTACCCCAGCAGCGGGGCAGAAATGTTCTTAGTTGCCGCCAACACCGGAGAAAAACAGCCGGTGAAGGTGATCTTGGACAGCCCCTCCCCTTCACCGGAAGGGAGATTGGAAGCTGTCCTGGTGCCTGATCTCTTACTGCCGGGAAGATATACTGTTCTTGTCAAAGCTGAGACAGATTTAGATGGGCCGCCCACGGTGGAAATCAGCGGAATGCGGGGCGGCGGGAGGCTCAAGATAGCACAGGTCTTTGAGAGACAAGGGCTTTATGTTACCGAACCCTTTACCTCAGAGAATGTAGGGAAAGGACCGGTGCTGATTCTGGTTAAGGGACATAATGGCGGCAGGGAAATCACGGCAAAGCAAACATTCCAACTTGAGTAGCTAGTAGGAGCGGGAAGGGGTAAGCCACATGGTAAATCGCATTACACATATAATCCAGTCGAAAGGCGACCGGAAATTGGACACCGGGAAAAGCCCTACAGAAAGCCGGTCAAGGCCTTTGGTCAGCGGACTTGTGCTAATATGCCTGGTGGTATTGGCGGCAGGGTGCGGTCCCAAGGGATATATTGAGGGAACCGCTTACCATCCCAATGGGAAGGCCCTTGGTGGAAGTCAGCTGCTGGTCAGGGTTGATGGCAAGACCCACACCGTTGTTACCGACTCAGATGGTACCTTTAGGATCAATGGTATTTCTGTAGGCAGCAGACAGATTACAATATCTTTTTATGATTCTGCTGCCGGAGAGCGGTATCAATGGGAGGGTGCTGTACAGGTCGGCATCCAAGGGGCAAGAATCACGGTGGAGCTTGCGAGCACTTTACAGGGACTTGATGAGCTGATCCGAGGGGTTTGGCGGGAGCTAGCCACCGGACAATTAGAAAGCGCCAAGAAAAACTTAGAGGCCATCGCCGGTTATGATCCCGAGGGCGATGATGAGCTTACCTGTCGCCTGGCGTGGGGATGGTACTATCTGTGGTCCGGTGAAGACTACCAGAAGGCCAAGGAGTGTTTTGAAGAAGTCCTTTGGGCGGGAAGAGGAGGGGAGGCAAGGGTCGGCTTGGCTGCAGTAGAAGCAGCCCTAGGACAGTACAGCGGGGCCATTTCCCACCTGGAACAAGCCTTTGCAATGAAGCCTAAGTTGGAGTTGGATTATCTGGGACTTAACGCGGGCGATCTAGCGGTGGCTCTTGCCAGCTATTACCTGCAGGTTGGCGATGAAGCCAAGACTATCCAAATACTCAAGGGACAGACCCATGAAGTCTCCGCAAGGGGACGGGAGGTCCGGGACAAACTCCTCCTTCTCTTAGAGGGCTAAGGTAGACGGGCTGACGCAAATCACCAGCAGGTATTGACTTGGTCGAAGCGAAGAAAGTAATGTTCTAGAAACTGCAAGATGGCAAGGCAGAGGGTGGGGAACTAGCTTGGACCACCAAGTAGGGAAATGTAAAATCCTATACTTCTTGATCTTGGCTTGGGTACTGGCCCTTTTGGCAGTGCCCTTTGCTGCTGCTGCCGGCGGTGACGCCGTCGGCGATGCTGGTGTCGGCGAGGGTACTGCAGTTGTAGACACAGCGAGTAGGGCAGCTAATACAGAATCCGGTACAGGGCAGAGTGAGCGGGTAGTGCTCCGGGCAGAGGGTTCTCTTCAGATCTTGGCTGGCGGTGATGAGATCATTGCCCAAGATGGTGTGCAGGTAGAATACCGGGATATGGTGATCTATGCTGATCGGCTGTACTACGTCCTTGGTGAAAACTCGGCATACTTCAGCGGCCATGTCCAGATCTACCAGGGGGATCAATACCTTGAGGGTGAAAGTCTTGAATATGATTTTAAGCACCAACAGGCCAAGATCAGTGACGCTAGTGCAGTGGTGATAGGTCAGGGGCTAAAAGGTGAGCTCTACGTTCGGGGTGAGAGCATCGAGACCGAAGGAGACGATATTTTCATCCACGGAGGCAGTGTCACCACCTGCGATCTGGAGCATCCCCATTTTCATCTCCAAGCTGGGGAAATAGAGATTTATCCTGGCGACAAGATTATCGTCCGCCGTGTATCGTATTGGGAAGGCTCCATTCCCCTTTTTTACTGGCCGTATTTGGTCTTGCCCCTGGGCCGAGAGAGTGCCTTTGAGATGCCTCGGATTGGGTACAGCAATAGCGAAGGCTGGTTTGTGAAGACCGCTTATAATTACTACCGTAATACCGAATCCTATGGAACTGTGCATCTCGATTACATGCAGAAAAAAGGTATCGGTACAGGGGTTGACCATACCTATTATGACCGGGGTTCCACAGGGAAAGGCGAAATCTCCGTCTATCGTCTGCAAAACCCGGCTGATGGTACAACCACCTGGGAGGGCAGCTGGCAGCAGAGCTTAGAGCTCAAACCGGAAGTGAGGCTGGAGATGGGCACCGAGTATTTCCTCCAGCCAGGAGCAGGTTCCGCAGAGGACCAATGGGAACTGGAACCAGCAATTAAACTTAGTAGGAGGGGACAAGGGGAAGCATATACCGTGCAGCTTGCCCATTGGCGCAGCCAGGAGGGAGATTCGACAGCAGAAACCGAACTGGACTGGACATATCGGCGCCGCCTTGGAGATCGGTGGCAGCTGTCAAGTTCTGGACATTCCCTGGCCGCCGGTTCCGAGGGCGAAGTGGAAAGCTATATTATGTACCAGCACACCCTCCAGCGGTTGGCGGCTAGCAACCAGTTTACCCTCAAGGTAGAGCAGGAAGTCCATCCCGCGGCCCGGGGAAGCACCCAGTACAGCTCCTATGATTGGAAGACACTGCGGCGGATGCCGGAGTTGACCTGGGAGTCCCGGGGCTGGAGCTTGCTAGGAGGGAGACTTCCGGCACAGCTGACGGCAGGAGCCGGCCGCTATCTAGAGACTTACCCCGATGGAGATGCCTTGGAAGGGAATAAGCTTTCCCTCAAAGGAGGTATTACCACCAGGCGGTATGCCTTGAGCCCAACGGCCTATTTTGTCTACGACGGTTCCATTGAGCTGGATAGCTATCGAGGTTTGACCTCTTATATAGATATGGGGGACGGCGAGCCTACCCTGGAGACTCCCATGGAGGACATGTCCCGGGCGGTCATTATCTCCCGGCCGAGGCTGGTGCTGCAGCCCATCCAGCCTTTGACATTGGATTTCTCATACAAAGACCAGTGGGTGCTGGGCTCTTCTCCTTTTGTATTTGATAAACTGGAAAACTCCGAGACCCTGAGCGGCCGAATCACATGGCGAACACCGACCTTTGGCGCGAGCTTAGGGACAGGCTATGACTTCTGGAGCGGGACTTTCAATGATCTGGTGGGGCAGGTCCACCTGCGGCCCAGTGAGCGATATGAGGTCAATGTTTGGGCAAGCTATGATCTGGAGGCAGACACTTGGAAAAGCGCCCGGGGCATGATCAGCCTGATGCCTAGAGATGATATATTCCTGCGGATAGCCTCCAGCTACAGCTTCACCTATGATAAATGGGATGGATTAGATGGTCAGCTGCAGATTACTCTTCCAAACAGGTGGCGTTTTGAGTACGTGATAGGCTACAGCGGTGTGCAAGAGGAATGGACGAAGCACAGTGCCATGCTGGCCCTAGATCTGCACTGCCGGGAGCTGCGGCTGCGCTATGATCAGCTTAACGATACAGTGTGGTTGGAATACTCCATCAACGCTCTGCCCCAGACTCGGCTGACTGTGCAGAGAGGTGATGAATTTGATGTCAATGTTGAGGGGCTAGCCGATTTGGTGACTCAGTTGTCGCAAGGTAATTGAGGTAAATGACTCGCATATCTGAGGGTTTGGATGGTGCCCTTAGGCTGACCAATAGATGGGTGAGAGAAAGGTTGAGGGAATTTGTCGCTGCAGCTGCCGAAAAGGTTAAGAGCAATACTGGCTGCTGTAGGGGTATTGGTCGCAGTGATCTTGCTCCTGATTAGTTCCGGGTATCTCCCGGTAGGGCAGCAGAAAGCTCCATCAAGTCCTCCACCTTCCAACCCGCCAGGGGAAGGGGAGCCGCCTACCCAGTTTATCGGGGTGGAATTCATCGGGCGCAAAGATGGTCAAAGGAAATATCATTTCCACTTCGATAAAGTCAAAAAAACCGAGGACGAAGGCCTGGTCATCTTTGAGGAATTGTGGGACGGTGTCATCTATCAAGATGGCGAACCGGCCTTTGGGATTACGGCAAAAGAAGGTCAATGGCTGGAAGTCAAAGATTACTTCCAGCTGGATGGGGATATCAAGGTTACCCAAGAAGGAGAAGTCATCTTCCAAAGCCAGCGGCTGGAGTGGGATGGTAAATCGGAGATTTTGACCGCGCCCACTCCAAGTCAGATCAGGCTTGATGGGATCAATGCCACCAGTCAGCAGCTTGAAGCCCACATTAGAACTGACAAGCTCCATCTGGTGGGGGATGTCGTCATGTGGGATGATGCTTATACCATTTGGGCCGAAAGGGTTGTCTATGATCGGCAGGCAGGTGAGTTGCGGTTGATAGGCCCCAGCGAGATTGAATTTACCATCGGTACAGCTTTGGAGGAATAAGAAATAAAGCGAAGCTTGAGCGGGGAAGGGGATGGTTAAAGGTGGATGAGATGAGATTGTCAAAAAGGCTGGTCCGGCTGGTGGGCGGGCTGCTTCTGGTAGGTGCATTGATCTTGGTAAGCAGCGGTCAGGATCTCATCTGGGCAGCGGAAAAAGCAGGCGACAGTAAGGACGGGGACATAGTGAAAGTCATCATCCATACAGAGCGGCCTGATGCGGAAGTAGGTATCTTTCAATTGGAGAAAAAAATAGCAGTTATCGAGCCGGCCGATGGTTACGTTGAGGTCTTGGCTAAGGACAGTCGGTTGACTTCTGCCAAACTCATCTACAATCAGGCCGATGATGCCGCCGAGTTAATGGGAGATGTCACGGTTACCCGGGAGGACCTTGATGCCCAAGCAGACAGCATGCTGGCGGATTTTGCCCAGGAGACCTATACTCTAGAGGGTAGTGTCTACCTCAAGCAGTGGGAAAAGGAAGAAAACGGTGATCGGACAGCCAAACTGGAGGTCTGGTCCCATTGGCTGCAGATCCAGGAGGAAGGACGAAGGCTCCTTGCCCGGGGAGATGTGCGGGTGGTGGAAACAGACCGCAAGGCCTGGGCTGATGAGCTGGAATATGATGACGAACAAGAGGTTGCTGTGCTTACGGGCAATGTCCGCTTGGAAACAGATGACGGCAATGTACTTACCGGAGCCAAAGTAGTGATCAACCTGTCAACAGATGAAGCAACGGTATATGGGCCTACATACGCTGAGTTTATCCTCCGGGGTGATGAGTGAGGCACAAGAAGAAGCATGAGTGCTAGAGATCAGCAGGGCTAGAAGAGTTGTTAGCGGTACAGGAGGACCAAATCTAGAAATCCAGGTAGATATATCACGGGCGGGAAGCAACTCCCGCCCTTTGCAATTATCGTCTAGATAGCAGAATAGCGCCTCTAGCTGCAGGAATTACATATGATCGGCCGACAACCCCCGTGTTATAATGTCTCTCGGATGGGGGGGACAAGCGGCAATGATGGCTCTATTTCGTGACGGCTTCTGGAAGGATTGGCTGATACTCATCCTAGCCAGCATCTTGGTGGGAACGGTTCTTTCAACAGGTGTGGCCCGGGCCGTTGACTCATACTTCGGTGATACCATCGACGGACTCATCGGTGAATATGGTGAATATGACTTAATTCTGCATCTTAGGGAAGAAGCCCGGGAGGCCGGCATTCAGGGCCTTGAGGAACTGATCGCCAAGGAACTTCCTGGTGCTACGTATAAAGAGGGTGTGACCATTGCCGGTAAGGCTAATATTTTCATATCCCTGCCCCCGGAACTGGAGACCAAGGAGAGACTTCAGACTATCCGGAGTACTCTTTATGACTTGCCTGGCAGTGCGGGCATGACCATGATGATTCAGCCCAGTGTGGTGATTCAAGGAGTCCACCCTGGTTTTCGCAATCAGATTATCAATGAGGTAGAGAAAATCCCTGGAGTACGTCTTGTATTCAGGGACTCAGATAACCTCTATGTGCTGCTCAACTCTGTAGAAGACAATCAGCAGGTAACTGAAGCGGTGCGGAAGATCATTAACCAGTATGAAATCTTGGAAGTGCGCTTTCCCATCGGATACGAAGTTGAAGATATCGGCAGGGTGGCCGATGAGATTATGGATGTGCTGCAGGAAGCTTATAATCCGGCAGTGCTGGAAAACGTCACCCTAGAGAACACCGGGGATGCCACCAAGTCCTTCATCAAAACTCTGTCAGAAATGAAGACTTTCTTGCTCAATTACGCATCCCAGGTTAGGATCCCCATAACCGGTCTGGAGCCGCTCCATGTAGGCAATAAAATCGTCTTGCAGGGGTCGGCTGATGTGCCCCTTAACGTGGGGGATCCCGTCAGCGGCGATAATATCATCGTCGAGATCACTGACATAACCAATGGCGAGGCCTCGGGAGTGATTATCCAAGGGGATATCTCCGATGTCAGTGCCGCCATGGTCCGGACTGGATATAAGATTACCGGGGACAATCGGGTGGGACGCAGCATCGGTGAGGTAAACATCACCAATGAGCGTTATCAGCTAATTCAGACCATCGATGAAAGCATGGTCCTCTTGGATGAGCTGGAGGCCCTAGCCAGCTCTGCCAATGAGACTGTAGCCAATGCCGAAGATACGCTTAAGACCTTTGAGCAGGCACTGATTCAACTGGAACAGCTCCAGCAGCAGATCAGGCAGTTAAACAGCGGTATTGTGGGAGATGAATCTGTCCCCGGCAGCCTGGTGATCTCCCTCTTAATGGACAAACTGTTTAGGAGTCTGACAGGTACAGAAGGCGAGACGGACCTTAATTCTCTCCAGAACTTGGATATACAAGCTATGAAAGAAAGCCTGGCCGATGTGGCCGATCGGATTAATGCTGTCCAATCGGTAGATATCGAGGCGGTTATCGAGCAGATTCGGAAAGTAAAGGATAGTCTTCCTGACCTGCGGGATGAAGAGATCGGTCAGTCTATCAACCTGATTGACAGCTACATCGCCGGTGAAGTCATTCCTGGGGACCAGATTCAGCTGGTTTTGGACAAAGGGGTTGTCAAGGGCAAGGAAGCTGAAAAGCTAATTCAGGAAGCTCTAGATAACCGCTATGCCACCACCTTTACCATGCCGGTGGCAGTAGTCAATCCCGATGCCCGGGCGGAGCTGGTTAGAGTGCTCCAGGAGGTGCGGGCCATTATCGCCGGTTTGCTGGCGGTGGTCTTTACCCTGGGCTCCCTGGTGCTGGATCACGCTTCTATTTTCAGCACCATGAAGAGAATCCTTGCCCAACGGCGGGCGGTTAAGGGTTGGAGAAGGCTGTTTGATCCGGTGAAGATCCTGGGAGCTGCTTTAGGCACTGTACTGCTGCTCTCGATCTATGTCGCTTCGAAGGCCGAGATACCTTTGCTGAATCTAGGGCATATCGGAGTGCTGGGAGCCTTCTTGGGATTGGTGACAGCCACTTTCTGTGAGAAGTTCAGTCCGGTGGATGTCAATGAAATGATGGCAGGACAAGCCCTGGGACTGCCTTATGTGCAAATCATGCGGGAGATTGTGATTCCTTCAGGCCGGCCCGGTCTCATGTATATGCTGAACCGAAGGCGGCAGCGGTTCAAGTAGACTCCTGTTGGCAGCAGCTGGTCAACAGGGAAATTTAAGCGAAGGTAGTGCCTTTGCCTTCCAACCAGGGATGGGACACAGCATCAGATGTTAAAGGAATTGTAGGCGATCCCGCTAGACCCTCGGAACGATAAGTCCGGGGACAGGCGGCATCTGAACTCTCGGTTCAAATAGCTACTGGAGCAAGATGGATAGCAGCTTTCGCAGCAGCAAATCTCCTTTCTTTGCAGCGCTAGTTAAAACGGAAGACAGCATGGGTTGGGAGGCAGCGGGACTACCTTCGCTGATATGAGGTGGATGCTATGTTGCAAGTATATGATCTGGAAAAAAGCTATGGCAAGAAAGTGGCCCTCGATGGCGTTAGTCTAAACGTCTCCCAGGGCGAGATCCTAGTGGTCATGGGTCCCAGCGGCTGCGGCAAATCCACTTTGATCCGCTGCATCAACCGCTTGACAGAACCGGATCGGGGGGAAGTCCTGTTCAAGGAACAGTCAGTGATGGACATGTCCCCCCAGGAGCTCCTTGAGTTCCGCCGCCGGGTTGGATTTGTATTTCAGCATTTCAACTTGATCAAGCGTCTGACCGTGAAGGAAAATGTGATGTTCGGTCCGGTGCTCAGCGGCATGGACGCCGAAGAAGCTGAAGCCAATGCCCTGGAAGCCCTGGGTAAGGTGGGACTGTTGGGCAATGCCGACAGTCTCCCCGATGAGTTGTCCGGCGGTCAGCAGCAGCGGGTGGGTATTGCCCGGGCCTTGGCGTTGAATCCCGAGATCATGCTGCTAGATGAGCCCACCGCTTCATTGGATCCCATTTTGGTGGGAGAAGTCTTGGATGTCATGGAGGATTTGGCCCGCAGCAGTAAAGCTACCATGATCATCGTCACCCACGAGGTATCCTTCGCCCTAAAGGTGGCTGACCGTATTATCTTGATGGATCACGGCAAAATAGTAGAAGAAGGTGCCCCCGCGGAGATTTTCGCACAGCCACAGTCGGAAATTGGCAAGAAATACAAGCGGCTCTTAATGTCCTAGGGATGATGGGTCAAGTCATCCCTTTGGGCACATCATAGGAAGGAAACGGGACCTATCATCTCGAACGAAGAAGAATTGAGGTACGATTTGTACCGATATATTATTTTGTTGAGGGAGAAGGTGGGATATTGACAGAGCAGCAAACGCTGCGGGCACCCGTGGAATACGCCGGCAAGGCTCTCCACTCGGGGGTCCCGGTCTTTATGCGGTTGTTGCCAGCTCCTGCCAATACAGGCATCGTTTTCCGGCGGATAGACTTACCCGGTAAACCGGAAATTCCGGCCACCGCTGACCATATTGTGGCAACTAACCGGAACACCACTTTAGGAAATGGTGTGGCGCAAGTAATGACGGTAGAACACCTGATAGCAGCTCTACGGGGGATGGGCTTGGATAACGCTATCGTGGAGCTGGATGCAGGAGAAATCCCCCTCGGTGACGGCAGCGCCCAGGCTTTTGTTGATCTGATCCAAAGGGTGGGTATCATCAAACAGGGCGTACCTCGACAGTACCTCCGGCTGAACAAACCCGTATGGGTATCCCGCAATGGAAGTCACATGATTGCCGTACCAGCCGATGAATTGAAGATCACTTACACCTTCGTGACTGATCATCCAGTAGTCGGGACGCAATTTGGGGAGTACACCATTACTGCAGACGTATTTGGCCGAGAGTTGGCTCGAGCCCGGACTTTGGTCTTCGGCCGGGATATTGAGTTTCTGCGCAGTCAAGGCTTAGGGCAGGGCGGCGATATGGACTGTGTCGTGATCGTAGACGATGACGGATACCGCAATGCTCTCCGCTACCATGATGAGATAGTGAGACACAAGATCCTCGATGTGGTAGGCGATATGGGTTTACTGGGATTCTTACATGCCCATATTGTTGCTGTGCGTTCCGGGCATGAGCTGAACCGGGGACTTATGCAGGAAATACTAAAAACAAAGGGTTCTTCATGATTGGAGTGCTGAACGGTGAAAGCTATACTGCCTGTGGCGGGGGTCGGAAGTCGGTTAAGGCCCCACACCCACACGGTACCAAAGGCACTGGTGCACGTGGCTGGCCGGCCCATTTTGGGACATATCTTGGACAGCCTGAGGCCCGCAGGGGTAGATGAAGTTGTACTGGTAGTCGGATACTTGGGAGAAAAAATCGTCGATTATGTCAAGAATACATATGATCTCAAGGTGCATGTTATCGAGCAGGAGGAGCGGCTCGGTTTAGGACATGCCATCTGGCTGACCAAGGATTGCGTAAAGTCCGGTGAGCCTATCCTCATCGTCCTGGGAGATACAATAGTTGAAGCGGATCTTGGCTCGGTACTTGCCCGGGGAGTTACTGCAATTGGGGTCAGAGAGGTTGATAATCCCAGCAGTTTCGGTGTGGTGCAGCTGGAGGGCAACCGCATTGTTCAGCTCATGGAAAAGCCGGAAAGGCCTCCGACCAATCTGGCTGTGGTGGGCATCTATTATATAACCAATAGCGAACTGCTCTACCGGAGCTTATCGGAGATCATCCAAGGGGATATCCGAAAGGGAGGGGAGTTTCAGCTTACCGACGGTTTGCAGCGGATGCTCGAGGCCGGCGAAGTCATGGAGGTTTTCGGTGTTGACCATTGGCTAGACTGTGGGAATCCCGAGACACTCCTTGCCACCAACCGCCACCTTCTGGCCAACAATGGTTATACTCCTTTTTCCAACCGCTCAGACGTGATCGTAATACCTCCGGTGTACATTGATCCTTCTGCTGTTTTGGAGAATTGCTTGATCGGCCCTTATGTATCCATCGCCAGCGGCGCGCAGATTACCAATGCCTTGATCAGAGACAGCATTGTTAATGAAGGGGCTTACGTGGCCGATATCTTGCTGGAGCACTCCCTGGTGGGGGACAAGGCTGTTGTTCAGGGTAGGTTCAGCCGCCTAAACATCGGTGACTCTTCGCAGATCATCACAGCTGAGATCTGATGCCGAGATACGCAGCTGATGGGTCGCTGATGGGTTTCTTGACAGGTAATGGGCCAGGCATTACAATGGGGTAGAAGTGAAAGGGGAAGGGTATATGTTGGATATTTTGGCCATCCAGAACCGTTTGCCCCACAGATATCCGTTTCTGATGGTTGATAAGATTATACAACTGGAGCCTGGCAAACGGGCTGTAGCTATTAAGAATGTTACTATCAATGAGCCCCATTTCACCGGCCATTACCCGG
>LSQX01234553.1_pt1 | contig 20593 bp, 17 predicted proteins | sample 654561 | NCBI WGS metagenome assembly LSQX01 (sample SAMN04489861, study PRJNA283612) | anaerobic digester metagenome | isolation source: 4 biogas reactors fed with cattle manure at either 37C or 55C with and... | place: Denmark: Kongens Lyngby | collected 2014 | reverse complement strand
GCGATTGCAACGTCCTCACCTGCTTTGTAGCCAGCTCTTTCAATGGCTTTAAGAATGACTTCGATCGCCTGCTCATTGGTCTTCAACGCGGGTGCGTAACCACCCTCATCGCCGACGAGCGTAGCAAACCCTTCTTCACTGAGAACTGTTTTCAGGGCGTGATAAATCTCTGTACCCCAGCGCAACCCTTCTGAAAAAGTTGGCGCGCCGAAAGGCATCACCATAAATTCCTGGGCATCGGTGGTTTGCCAGTCGGTATGCGCCCCACCATTAAGAATGTTCAGCATCGGCACGGGCAACACATGGGCATAGACGCCACCAAGATAACGGTAAAGCGGAAGACCAACTGAATTGGCTGCAGCTTTTGCCACCGCCAAACTCGTGCCGAGTATCGCGTTTGCACCCAGTTCTTTTTTATTTGGGGTGCCGTCTAAATCGAGCATTAACATGTCAATCTCCATTTGTTGGGCGGCATCTGCTCCGAGCAACGCCTCAGCAATTCGAGAATTGACATTTTCAACCGCTCTGGTAACGCCTTTGCCGACATAACGTTCTTTATCACCATCGCGCAGTTCAAGCGCTTCATGCACACCGGTTGAAGCGCCAGAGGGAACAGAAGCTCGACCCCAGGAGCCGTCGCCAAGGATGACTTCCACTTCTACGGTTGGATTGCCGCGAGAGTCGAGGATTTGAATTGCATTCACAGAAATGATTGTTGTATCCATAATTAGCCTTTCATAACTTTTAAATTGTTTTCATTATATCTGTTCGGACCATATTATTCTATTCATCAGATTTTTTCTATCCATGCGCAGGTAGAATTTTGACTTATTACCAGATGCTAACCGCCATCTTTTTTTGTTTGCATTTTTCCTTTTGCCGCTCTGAGGAATGCAGTGAACAGAGGGTGAGGACGGTTTGGTCTTGAGAGGAATTCAGGATGGAATTGAGTTCCTAACATAAAGGGATGCTCATTGATTTCCGTGATCTCAACCAATCGGTTGTTTGGGGAAACGCCTGAGAAAATCAACCCCGCTTGTTCAAATTCATCACGGTAAGTATTGTTGAATTCGAAGCGGTGGCGATGCCGTTCTTCAATATAATTTGTGGGATAGGCTTCCCTTGCCCGGGTGTTTTCCTTCAGAAGACAGGGATAAAGTCCAAGCCGCATGGTGCCGCCCTTATCCGTCACCCGATTTTGTTCGGGCATTAAATCAATCACAGGCGCCGGGGTTGAGGGATCAAATTCAGTTGAATGGGCTTTGGTGAGTCCCAGCACGTTTCTGGCGAAATCGATCACCATGACTTGCATACCCAGGCTTAACCCAAAATATGGAATCTTGTTCTCTCGGGCAAAGGTTGCTGCTTTGATTTTTCCTTCAATCCCCCGATCTCCAAAACCACCGGGGACGATGATCCCGTCAACGTGTTTGAGGGTTTCAAAGCCGCTCTCACCTTCCAAATCTGTCGATTGAACCCAGTGAATGTTCAGCTCGACGTCATTTGCCAGCGCTGCGTGGTTTAGCGCCTCTCGCACGCTGAGATAAGCATCACGCAATTCTACATACTTCCCAACAAGGGCGATATCAACAGTTGGCTTCAGGTGATTGACCTCTACAACCAGACTTTCCCATTCTTGCAAATTTGCTTCGTTGCGAGCTTTAAGAATTAAACGATCCAGCAGAATTTCTGCAACGGAAGTTTTTTCTAAAAGAAGCGGAATTTCATATAGAATGGATGAAGTGACCAGCGGAATAACGGCTTTTTGTTCCACATCACAAAACAGAGCGATCTTTTCCTGCAGGCTTTCATCGATGGGATGATCCGCACGTGCTACGATCACATCCGGAAGGATACCAATCGAGCGGAGTTCTCTGACCGAATGCTGGGTGGGCTTGGTTTTTAATTCACCTGTAGCGCCTATATGGGGCAACCAGGTCAGATGGACATAGGCTGTGTTTTCCTTGCCCAGATCCAACCTTATCTGGCGGATGGCTTCAAGAAACGGCAAGCCTTCAATATCACCCACGGTTCCTCCCACTTCCACCAGCACGATGTCTGCGCCTGTTTCTTTCCCCACCAAGCGCACCCTGCGCTTGATCTCGTTTGTGATGTGTGGGATCACCTGGATTGTGCCGCCGAGATATTCACCTCGTCGCTCATTACCAATCACTTCTGCATAAACCTGACCTGCTGTGACATTGCACACCCTGCTCAAACGGATATCAATGAAACGCTCATAATGCCCAAGGTCCAGGTCGGTTTCGGCACCATCATCCAGAACAAAAACCTCTCCGTGCTGATAGGGGCTCATTGTCCCCGGGTCGACGTTGAGATAGGGATCTAATTTTTGAACGGCGATGGAAAATCCCCGAGCTTTTAGAATTTGTCCGATTGCAGCGGCGGTAACACCTTTTCCGATCGAGCTGAGAACCCCGCCCGTAAAAAAGATGTACTTTGTTGTCATGATGCCTCCATTCCCCTCAAAGGTGCGAATCATTGGATGGCCAGTTAATCAGCCTGTGCCAACAACCCATGGTTAAAAGAGACGGGGAGGGCTGATTTTCCAGCACCTCCCCGGTTATTTGATGTCGTTGTTAATAAAAACACCAGCTTGATGTCGAACTCTTTTCAGAATTACTTACCAACTTTATTCTCCAAAGTTCTGGATAAAATCTCATCTTGCTCGGTTGGGGTGTCCTTGTTTTTTCGGGCTTTCTTCTTAGCATCTGCCTGGAGATCAACTGCGGATTTTGCCATTGCTGAACGCATAGCAATCTCCATTGCCGTCAATTCGGGTTCTTTAATTTCCTCTTCTTCTTGTTTTTTCTCTTCAATCTGCAGTTGAGGAGGCAGTTCTTCTGGCAATTCCTGGAGGGCTTTGATGCTCAGCTTGATCTGCTTTTTTCGCCGATTTACTTCCAAAACTTTAGCCTCAACCTCGTCACCTTCTCGAACAACCTCACCCGGTGTACGAACATAAGCGTGTGAAAGTTCACTGATATGGATCAGTCCCGGGCGCTCTGCACCGATTTCAACGAAAACCCCAAAAGTTTCAAGGCGAACCACTTTCCCTTTAACGGTCATTTCGGGTTTTATCTCTCGCCACTCAAGCCCCAGAGGTTCTTTCATGGTCAATTCAATCCGATCTTTGCGAATGCGTTTCACCCAAAAATCGTATTTTTCGCCGTTTTTCAAAACTTCTTCGATACTGTTGATAACTTTTTTGGGATCGCTTTCACTTACTGCTTGAGAGATATGTATAAATGCAGGTTTTTCACTCTCGATATCCACCAACGCGCCCTGCAGCGTTGTTTTCAGCACCGTCCCCGTGTAGCGCTCCTTAACCTTAATTTCCTTTTCCTGTGCCATGGCGCTCTGCTCCCATCAAAACTTGTGATTTCACGACGAGTGATTATACTTTGTTGGAATATTTATGTCAAACATGGCTGATCAACACGCTGAATACCTTTCCACAGCAGGGAAGGTATTTAACGGTTTGAAATTAAGTTGAATTTACGCCCCTGTATTGTTGTTTTAATGCTGAATTCCTGGGAAATATTACCTGAAACGCTTTCTAAGGAACCACCACGTTAAAGCGCTCCCCACGAAGACCACGCCGAGGGAAATTTCAACCCAGCGAATGATGGACCGCCACTTGATCACGGGCTGCTCAGTTATTCCAGCGTGCTCAGGTCGATCAATAATTTGCCCGGCATGTTCAGAGTTGATTCCCAATATCAAGTCTTTACCATCCACATGGTGTGCTTCTTGTGGCACTGCGCTCATCTCTTCGGTTATCTCTGGAGAATACACTTCTTCAGCCATCGCTGCTTCCGCATCACCTTCCATTTCAACAACATGTGACGCGATGGAATATGTATCCATTTCTCCGCTGTAAGAAAGGCTTTCTTCCCCTGCTCCGCCCTTGCCATAAGCGCCAGTATCGCCCCATTGAATCAAAGGTTGGGGTGAAATCTCAACGGCTGCGGCAAATTCTGGTGTGGCTTTATCAGCAAGAAAACGGTTGGTTAAGAATCCGCTGCTGATCAGTAAATCAGAGCCGAGGACAACCACCAGAAGCAAGGCTGCCAGGGCTGTTGCCATTCGCATGGATGTGAACAATGGGCGTCGAGCTGGTTTTCGGTTGGCGACCATTTCTGGTGTCAACGTAAAATTCCTGGGTGCAGTCAGACGCGGCAAATGACCCAGGATGATTTTTGTCTTACGCAAGTTTTGGAGCTTCAAGCGCAGTTCGGGTTCATGCTCCAAACGCACCTGAAGTTTGTCTCGCTGTGCCTTGCTCAGGGCATCATCCAGGAAAGCAGAGAGCATTTCTAATTCCCGGGTCCGTTGGCTTTCGTTTTTCATGCTAAATCCTCATCCTTTAGACGAAAGCGGTCTGGCAAAAGTTCCCAAAATCCCTGTAAACAGCTCTGGACTTTTTCGCGTGCTCGAGCCAATCGACTCTTGATCGTTCCAAGCGGCGTGTTTACCACCTGGCTGGCAGTCTCATAATCCAGTCCTTCAACATCAACCAAAACGAGGATAATGCGGAATTTTTCATCAAGCGCATTGATACAATGCTGAATGGCTGCTTGCAGTTCTATTTCTTCGCTCTTTTCATGAGGCGTGGGCGCATCGTCTTCAACCCAGTATGGATCATCCAGGAGGTTACCATCATGCGTTTCAGGCGTGAGAGGGGTCACGGGTTGGCGCTGTCTGCGGCGAAGTTCATCATAACAAGCGTTGGTCACAATCCGCAGCAGCCAGGCTTTAAACGACCCGCCTCGATACTGGCCTAGTTTTTGATATGCTGAGATGAAAGCCTCTTGTGTTGCGTCGCTGGATGCATCCGGTTCACCCATGATGCGGAAAGCTACGTTGTACGCCAGGTTCTGGTAATGCAGCACCAGGCCGTTAAAAGCGTTCAGGTCGCCTTCCAGTGAAGCTTTGATTAATGCCTGTTCATCCATGGATGCCCTTCAGTTTTCATTGTTATCGCAATCGCTGAGATGTATGAAGAAAGTATTCGATGAATACGAGTATATCGCGTTTTTAATAAACCCTTATTCCTCTTCAGAAAGATTGCGAAGATGAGGGAACAAGATCACCTCTCGAATACTCCGGCGACCGCTGAAGAGCATCACCAGGCGATCCACCCCAATTCCAAAACCACCTGCGGGCGGCATCCCGTAGCTGAGCGCATTTATGTAGTCATCATCCATGGGGTGCTTTTCTTCGTCGCTATCCTCATAAGCGCGCCCCATTTCAATAAAACGTTGTTCCTGGTCAAGGGGATCATTCAACTCGGAAAAGGCATTGCAAAGCTCCATCCCACCGATAAATGCTTCAAAACGTTCAACAATGGCAGGGTTTTCTGGTTTGCTCTTGGCAAGAGGAGAAATATCCCTGGGGTAATCATACAGAATGGTGGGTTGAATGAAGTTTGGCTCCAAATAATCCCCGATCAATCCATCGATCAGTTTTCCCCAGGTTGATCCTGGCTTGAATTTCATGTCTTTGGACTTCATGGCATCGGATAGAGAGTCTGCTGTATCACACACCGCGATATCAATGCCGGTTGCCTCCAGGATACCTTCATGCAAAGAAACCCTTTTCCAGGGCGGAGAGAGATCAATGGAATGGTCATTGAAGATGATATTTTGGGTTCCCAGTACCTGATTGGCGGCATATGAGATCATTTGCTCGGTCATATCCATGATATCTTTGTAATCAGCATATGCACAATAGAATTCCAGCTGGGTAAATTCAGGATTATGTTTATAGGAAACGCCTTCGTTGCGAAAGTCGCGCCCGATCTCATAAACCCGCTCCAGCCCTCCGACCAAAAGACGCTTCAGGTAAAGTTCAAATGAAATCCGTAAATAAAGATCTTGATGAAGCTGGTTGTGGTGCGTGACAAAAGGTCTGGCCGCTGCGCCGCCATAAATGGGCTGGAGTATGGGGGTTTCGACCTCGATAAAATCCTGGGAGTCGAGGTAGTCGCGCAGGGACTTCACAGTGGCTGCACGCAATTTAAATATATCTTGCACATCAGGATTCACGACAAGGTCGGCGTAACGCTGGCGATAGCGTGTTTCAGGATCGTTCAGCGTTGCATGGCGCACGATCGCGCCGTCAACAACCTCGTCCTTGGCAGCGGGTAGAGGACGCAGTGCTTTTGAAAGCATCTTGAAGTCCTCCACATACAGGGTCACTTCACCTCGTTTTGTGCGGAACATGTAACCGCTGGCTTGAATAAAATCACCCAGATCATAGTAGGTTTCAAGTTCTTCCATCTTTTCAGCGCCCAGATCATTGATGCGGAAGAAAAGCTGGATGCGACCGGCGCGGTCATCGATGTGGGAAAAGGCGATTTTGCCCATGGGGCGAAGTGCACGAATGCGACCGGCTAATGTCACTTGCACCGGAGAATCTGAGCCATCAGCTTCGGCTTGAAGGAAGGCATCTATCGCCATTTTACTTGTATGGCTTTGTTCAGCCTGAATGGGATAGGGATTGACGCCCTTTGCCTTCATTTTTCGTAATTTTTCCAGGCGATTTAATTCTAACTCTGAAAACGACTCTTCAAGCATTTACGCTTCCTCCTGAATTTAAATAAAAACCCCGTCCGATTGGGCGGGGTTTAATGTTTGGTGTCAAAATCTTATGCTATGGATAAGATATTTATTTCAAACTCTCCGCCAGGGGCTTCGACTTTAACTTTATCACCGGCTTTTTTATTAAGCAATGCCTGACCAAGGGGCGACTCGTTGGAAATGCGCCCCAGACGCGGATCCGCCTCGGCAGCACCAACAATGGTGTATTCCTCTGGGTCCAAACCTTCTTCCTGAACGATGACCTTTGAGCCGACCTGGATGGCATCTGAGTGGTTGATCTTTTCGATAATATGCGCGTTTGAAAGAAGGATTTCAAGTTCTTTAATTCGTCCTTCAACAAAACTCTGCTCATTTTTGGCGGCTTCAAGCTCCGCATTTTCGATTAATTCGCCGTCTTCCAAAGCCTCACGCAGACGGATTGCAACCTCGTTGCGTTTTTCTGTGCGAAGATACTCCAGTTCCTTTTGTAATTTTTCGTAGCCTTCTCGTGTCAAATACGAACTGGGCATAACGACCTCCCTCCGATCATTGGTTTCCTTTTGATTTTCATTCCTTTGGTTGTTAAAATAAAAAACTCGCTATTTTCCAGAGCCGCGCAAAATTTCTCAGAAAACAGTGATTGTCTTTTTCCTCGCGTTATATTATCACATTCTATACTTACATGCAAGCGGTTTTCCTGAATGATTGGGGAAATCAGCGAAATCGATCAATGGTTTGCGTGAGGTATGAACAGGTGAAAGTCTGAAAAAGTGTTCACAAATTATATACCCAGAAAAAGAACTCCCTTTTTGAAAGAAATCACTGCTGGATTCGGCCTTTTCTTCTGGCATAAAGCTTGCATCTTAATCGTTCACAATAACAAACCCGTCCGCATCAAAAATAGATTCAAAACGGATGGGTTTGCGAGATTACTGGAGCAAAATTATGAGTAAAACGCTGAAAATTGGAATCATCATGCTGATCTTGGTCAGCGTATTTTTAGCTGCAATCACTTTGATGGATTTTCCTTTCAGGACAAAAATACCAGGTTTTTCAGAGCAGGAGCGAGTTGCTGCCCCTGATGGTCAGGCTGATTCGGATCTGATCAAGGCTGTTGAAAATACGCTGGCAGGTGCAAAGGGTCGTTGGAACCAATTCAGTTACACGATTGACCACATTATGGTTCAGGAAGATGGAAAAGAGGCAATCGTTTGGCTGGCAGCCATTGACCCGGAGACCGGGGAGTTGATAGGCCGTGAACCAGAGCTGGCAATTGGCAGGCTTGATGATCAAGAAAAATGGCATATCCTTTTGGAAGATGAGGACCAATTTACTGAAACCTTTAAAGGAATCCAATCTGCAGAAAAAAGTATTCAGGGTGATTTCATTGAAGAAAGCACCGCTCTGCCAAAATCTGGCACCGTATACGGCGGTTACTATTTGCCGTGGGCTGCCGGCTTGGAAAAACGTCTGACATGGTCTGTGGGTCATTCGTCATGCTATCCGAAATATTATTGCACCCATGCCTTTGATTTTGCAGATGGAACGATGTTTCCCATCGTGGCTGCAAAAGGTGGCTTCGTCTATCATTGGAAGGATACCTGTGAAAATGGGAACCCTTCGTGCACAAATAGCATCACCTTACAGGACCGTTCGACAAACCCCTGGACGTATCAGATCTATTTGCATATTGCAAAAAACAGTATTCCCAGCAACTTGAAAAAGGTTGGGACGCCTGTTTTGCAAGGCCAGTATATTGCCGATGTTGATAACACCGGTTATAGCACGGCGCACCATCTGCACTTAATGGTTGTAACTGAGACAACAAGATATATGTCGGGGAGCGGCTATGTGTGGGGTGTTGCAGAAGATATCACCTTTCGCGATGTGGATATCAATTGGGACTCAGCCACACAGGGCGGACGCCCCCGATTGGCGTATGAAGCCTCCTCTTATGGTGGTAAAGGTCGAACCTACTACACTTCAGGGAACAAACCAGCCAATCCGCCAACTGGCGGTTTGAACACGCCTGCCACCAAAACATATATCACTTCCAAGCAATTCGGTGTTTCAGGTTGGGGGAAGGATGATATCGGCATCAAGAAATATGAAATCCTGGCAAAATATGCGGATGATTGGGTGACGGTAAAAGAGGTCTCGACAACAAACAAGACCTTCACATCCACCGTGAACCTTTGCGACGCCTCAATACCAGATGGGCCTTTTGAGCTTGCTTTGCGGGTTTGGGATTACGAAGGCAACTCTTCAGCGATCAGTTCCGTTCGAAAACTGATTAAGAATGTTGAGTGTGGCGCCGCTGGCACGGACCCCAAGGTTCACATCAACCTGAAGGATAGCGTTTTAGCATTACCCCAAACGGGTTTTGTGAGCGCCACGGTGACCAAGGGAAGCGCTGGCAGTGCGATTGCATCCGTAGAATTTTGGTTTCACGGTCTTGATTGGGACAAGGGAAAATGGGTTTACCTGGGCAAAGACACCAACGGATCCAATGGATGGCAGGCGCCAATTTCCACCCTTGATAAGGCGGAATCTGATAACTACATTATCCTGGCTGTTGCCACAGATAGTGCGGGGAGACAGGGTGCAGACCTCAGTTTTAACGCCATTGTTGACCATACCCCTCCTACAATAACCTTCGATCCGATAAAATCGCCCTTCATGGGGAGTGTGGTCACCTTTAACTGGGCGGGCAATGACGACCGGTCAGGTATCGATCATTATGATATCGGCGTGTATCGAAATGGCGGCGGTTACCAGTCACTGGGCACCAATCTTCCTGTGACCAAGACGTCTCACCAGCTTACGGCTGCAAAAAAGCAAATCCTGATCTTTGAGGTGGTCGGGTATGACAAATCGGGTAACAGCGCCAAGAAGATGATTCCGGTCTATACGGATGGCTATGTGTTTCCCGATGGTTATATTTTCCCGGCTTTTTTCAATGGTGAATAGAAAAAGGGACAGGGATCGATAAAAGCAGAAGTGCGTTCTTGAAAGGGACGCACTTTTTGTTTCTCGATGCCTTGTAAGAAGGCAACTTGAAGAGTTAACTACAAAAGACCGGGCATCCTGTCTGAAAGTCAGTAATAATACGAGGTTTTTGTAAAGCGACTCGCAGGCTTGGTATAATGGTGGCTGTGATGACGAACATGAGTGAAATAAAGGCATTTTGAAAACGGCACTTATCACGGGGATTACCGGGCAGGATGGGTCCTACCTGGCGGAATTCCTTATAGATAAGGGGTATCGCGTGATTGGTATGGTGCGCCGTACCAGCACTGTGGATTATGAACGCATTTCTCATATCCAGGATCAGATTGAGTTTGTCCATGGCGATTTACTGGACCAGGGATCACTGTATGAAATAATGGATTCCTATCAACCTGATGAGATTTACAACCTGGGCGGACAATCCAATGTTGAGCAGTCCTGGTCTCAGGCGGTTCTGACAGCGGATTCAACCGCGCTCGGTGTGACCCGTTTGCTGGATTGTATTAGGCAGGTTAGCCCACGGGCACGGTTTTACCAGGCTTCCACCAGTGAGATCTTTGGAGAGCCCGATGAATCTCCGCAGAACGAAAAGTCGCGCCTCAATCCGCGTAATCCCTATGGCGTGGCAAAGGTCTATGGACATCTGATTGTTGGCAATTATCGCCAGCGATTCGGGTTATTTGCTGTTTCGGGTATTCTATACAACCACGAAAGCCCGCGCCGGGGGCTGGATTTTGTCACCCGCAAGGTCGCCTATACTGTTGCGAAGATTAAATTGGGAAAAGCACAGGATTTGCATGTGGGCAATCTGGATACCCAGCGTGATTGGGGCTTTGCCGGCGACTATGTGAGGGCGATGTGGCTGATGCTTCAGCAGGACCAACCCGGCGACTATGTGATTGGTACGGGATTTGCCCATACCGTGCGAGATCTGTGCAGCGTTGCTTTTGAGGCGGTCGGGCTGGATTATCGTGATTACATTGTTGAGGATCGGACATTTTATCGGCCCGCTGAGAAATTCCCCCTTGTGGCAGATCCTTCCTTTGCAAACCAGACACTGGGTTGGGAAGCTGAAGTGGCTTTTGATGAATTGATCCGAATGATGGTGGAAGCGGACCTGAAATCATTGTCCGGGGCTTGATGAAGCCCGCGAGTATAATTTGATTTAGAAAAGGATACATTGTAAAGATTCATGACTGAAAACAATCCGTTAAGTGTTCGCGAAAAAGAGATCCTGCGCCTGGTTGCGACAGGCCTGACCAACCGCGAAATTGCCCAGGAACTTACGATCAGCCCAAACACCGTCAAAGTGCATCTTAGCAATATTTTTGAGAAGACCGGTGTGGCATCGCGCACCGAAGCGGTGATGTATGGCGTGGAGCACGGCGTTGTTGAGAAGCCAGGCGGTGAAGAAGTGGTCGTGGTAGAACGGTATTCGTTGCGCGAAACAATCAAGAAATATCGCTGGGCTTTTATTGTCTCGTCCCTGTTACTGATTGTTTTTGGCGTTGTTTTCACTACGCAGGTTTTGGTGCCGGCACTAAATCCTGAAACCCCTGCCATGGAGTCCATATCCGAACGATGGAAAGAACTGGCGCCCATGCCCGAGCCCAGATCTGCCATGGCGGCAGTCGCCTATGACGGGATGATCTATACAATTGCGGGTGAAAGCCCTGAGGGCGTGGAGGAGGATGTCTTTCGGTATGACCCGAAGGGTGACCGCTGGGAGCGGCTGAGCGACAAGCCGACACCCGTGGCGGATGTCAGGGGGGTTTTGATCGGAGAACAAATTTACGTCCCTGGAGGTCGATTGGCGAGCGGTGCGCCAACAGACGTTTTAGAAATTTATGACCCGCGACAGGACAGCTGGACACAGGGAGCGCCCATGCCCAGGCCAATCAGCGCCTATGCCCTGGCGGATTTCGAGGGGAAACTTTACCTGTTTGGCGGATGGGATGGGCAGCAGGCGCTGGCGGAAGTGTATGTGTACGATCCTGGAACGGATGCGTGGCTTGAGGGGACGCGGATGGCTGTCGCAAGAAGAGATGCTGGCGCCGTACCGCTCGCTGATAAAATTGTGGTGCTGGGGGGGAGAAATGCTGCCGGGGCGCTTAAAGAAGCAGCCGCATATTTCCCATCAAGGGATGTGGACGGCGACGACCCCTGGGAAGGGTTTGAAGATTTGCCCGATGCGCGTTATGGTTTTGGCGTGGCGGGTATTTATGATTCAATCTATGTTGTGGGGGGCATATCAGAGGAAAGTGAAACGAATGCGAGCTCGGGGCTTGTTCTGGGTGAAGAAGGCTGGATGGAATTACCAACACAACAGGACTACCTGGGACGCGCCATTGAAGCAGTCTCATTGAGCGGTCAGATCATTACGCTCGATTCGATGATCGCAGAGGGAAAGAGCCAGGTTTGGCAGTACCAGGCTTTTTATTACAGTATTTACATCCCAATTATGCAGTAATTTATGTACACTGAATTTCAAAATTTGACTTGATTGAGTGTTGTTTTATTCAACAATAACCATATCAAACAAAATGCCAACCATGGGGCGTTCAATATAATTCTCATTATATAAAAAACTATTAATTTCAAACTCAGTGCCATCAAGATCGCCGATTTGTATGCCTACCAGATGATTTGTTTTTAGTGGCTCGTCAAGCGAAAAGACAAAAGTGCCATCATTGTTAATAACTGTCTCTCCGAGGACTTCACCAACTTCAGAAACATCCACAAGCTTTAAAGGAAGGTTTGGCTCACCTGTCCCTTCAACAATTAAATCCCCCCCTTTCAGGGGCTGGCTAATAAAAAAATCTGGAGCTTTAGGGTAGGGTACTTCATATTCGGTGATTGGATAACCTGTTTCTGGCTGAGCAGGAACATCTGCAATCGGATAGGACTGTTCTTCGCCGCTGCTGGAATCATTTGACTGCAAAGGAAGAGTCTGTGTTGGTGAGTTTGCCTGGCAACCCATCATAAATACAAAAGAAATGATCAGTAAAAAATAAGCAAATTTTGTTTTCATATTTTCCTCATTAAGAATTATACCGGGATTTTTTAATCTTATTTATTCTAACCATGTCGACAAATCCCGCTGGATCAGTTTGCTGAGGTTCATAATGTCAGGTTGATAAAACGAAACGAGTTCCTCTCTTATTTCTTTGGGCATGGGTCGTTTTTCTAAATTCATTCTTCTTATTTTTTCCATAAACCCTGACCGGATTGATTTTGGAAACAGGACGCGACTCACATTTTTTATTGGATTATCCTGCATGAATAGTTTTTCCATAAAACTATGAAAATGCGTGTTTTTTGGTAAACCTGAAACATTGGGTCTGCTTCGAGTGTCTGGTTTGAAATTTTTGTCAACTTCAAGGAATTTGAAAATGTCTTCAATCAGTGTTTCACTACTTGAGACTAAATCATCATGTAAAACGACTTTTATTTTATCTCGATCAAAAACCTCATAATAGCGCGCAAGTTGTTCAGCGTAAAGCCCTGCATTTTTATAATGCCATAAAATATCCCATCCCTGATCGATTCGATCCTGTTCTTTTTCTAATGCCAATTTGAAGGATTTAAGGGGTTCTTTCCAATCCCGAATTGCATGCATATAAGATGAATAAGCACGGTCAATTGGGTTCCGTAATATGGCCAGCATTTTTACATCTGGAATGAGGTTTTTTATCTTCTCAGCAGTGCCCGGTCGATAAAGATACATCGGTGAAGCCTCGCCGATGATTTTTTCACCTCTGACACCCTCGAAATATTTTTCGTATTCATTAAGTGTTTTAACGCCGGGGTGAATGTGTTCGCCAGAGAGTTCTTTTGGAAAGGGGCCATAATAAGAGAAGTAGCGCAGCTCTTTAGGTGTTGACATAAAAATTTCTGGATGCTGCCTCAGATACGCGTATAAAGCAGTTGTGCCGGATTTTGCTGCACCAATGATTAAAAAATTTGGGAGGGTCATGCTCACTTATATTCCTTATAATAAGAGAATTATTAAAATTGATTAGAACAAAAGACATCCTGTTTTGCAGAATTATTTCAAGCTCACCTGTTGAATGACCAGGGCATCAACAACAAATACATTTGAGTATCAGCTTGAGCCATGATAGAAAACATGACTTATGATACCCAATCTTTTGTAAACGAGGACTGACATAATTGTTTGAGCGATAATGAGGGAGATTGCCGAGGCAATTGCACCACCTGTAATACCCAAAAAAGGCGTAAGTGACAGGGTTGTGATGATGTTTAATGCTGAAGACAATCCAACTACTTTCATAACTTCGTTTTCGTGACCGGTCATATTTAACAAAAAAGGAACGGAACCAACAAAAGAATTTACCAGCTGCCCAACCAGCATGATCAGGATGGGAAAATAGGAATCGAGAAGATCGGATCCGAACACGAATGATATTATTGGCTTTCCGAAGAAGATAAACAATAGGGTAATTACAATGTTAAATGCAGAAACAACTCGCGTGCTCACAGTTACCAACTGCTGCAATGTCTGGTTCTTTTTCTGGGTGTAAAGAGAGGCAAAGTGTGGTGCCAAAACAACATCCGAAGCCTGTAAAAACAAACTTGCAAGACCGGAAGCGCTTAATGCGACCTGGAACGTGCCAATTTGCGCCGCGCTTACAAAAAATCCCATTAACAATATTGTAATCCGAGATTTGATCATGCCCAAACCACTTGATAATGCTAACGGGATCGCAGCGGTGGACCAGAGTTTGCCTTGAATAGCGGGCTTTGCAGTGAAAATGAATCGAGGTGTTTTGTTCAGCAGGAAAATAACTGAAAATACAAGGGCAACCAGGGTTGACAGGACACGGATGGCCATCGTGCTAATTGTTGTCAACGGAATAGATGGGGATAAATAAATCGCAATAAATAAAATCAGAAATAGGATTGGGGTGATTAATAGCTCAGAAATTTGACCGAGATTAATATATTTCATCCCACGCAATCCGGCACTTATCAGGAGGATTAGCGATTCAAGAGGGATGAGACACAGTGCCCATAAAAATGAATTGATCTCTTCATTGCCAAATCGGCTGCCTGCCCAAAACAAACCAAGAGCACTGATCAGAAAAATAAGGCCACAAAGTATTAAGGTCATTACAAACGACCAGCGCCAAACCCCGATAATCAGGTTTGGATTTTCTTTCGTAACCCCCCGCGCGGTTTCACGAACAATTAAATTAGATAGCCCATATCCTGCTGGAATGATCAGAACAAAGATTAGCGAGAGAATATAACTATAAATCCCGTATTGTTCTTTCCCCAAAAACCTTGCCAATAAAATCCCTGAGACAAGGACGATGAATCTATTTGCCAAGTTGATGGTTACACTACCCAATCCCTCTTTGACAAATTGGTCTCCAAGTGAGTCCCCCGTAATGTTATTTAATCGTTTATGGAAAGAATGAATGATTGAACGTAAAATGGGATTTCGCATCAAGGATATTTTGTGTGGTGGTGGTTTTTATTTGGGCAATTCGTTATCAGTTCGAATTGATTATAATTTAAAATTACAAATTACACGTGACAAAGACGATAAGTGAAAAAAATTAATCTTTGAAGGCAATCACGCTATTTGTTGAAGCATGCTAAACAATAAAATATAAGACAGGAAAGCGTAAAGATGCGTAATAATATAAAAGAAACTACGGCATTGCCGTAGTTTCTTTGTTACGGTTCGGAAAATACTCTTCCGTTGCTATTAATCGAAACCGGGTAAATTCACACCTTCATATCGACTGATGTCGAGTGAGCTTCCAGGTGTGTTTTCGGTCGCCATCATCACAATGTTTTCACCACCGTCAGTATATGCTCTGACGCTGAATTGTTTACCAACAAGCCATCCAAAATTGGTGCAATCTCCAGAAAGGGTGAACACATCGCTTCCCACCCGTGAAACCCAGTGTGTTTCAGCGGCGCCACCAGCCGGGATCATGTTCTTGGTTTTCAGCGTACATACTTCATCTGATCCGTAAGCGTGATATTCAATGTTAATATAATCGGGATTGTCACCGACATTTTGAACATCAACACCACCCGTGAAAATGCCATAAAATTCTTTGACCATGGGAACGTAAGCCCAGGGTGTGGCAAGATCGTCCGAGAACAATGAGTATTTGATCTTTACAGTGGTGGGATACTTTGGCTGAATTTTCGTGTCATTGCTTGCGCCAACCAGGGGTTGCCCGTTTGTTGACTCGATCACGGCTGCTGCCATGGTGCCTGCAGGCAATCCACCCAAATTATTGTTCCATTTACTGAAATTGTAGTTTTCTCCAGCAGGGATCACTGCGGTATCAGTATATACATCACCAACTTTAATCTTTTTACTTGCATTTGAACCTAATTTTGATATTGTCAGGGTGATGTTGATCAGTGCGTCCTCAGTACCCACATTCATTACTTCAGCGCCAGCTGTTCCACAACCGGTGGAACCACAGAATTCGTTCTTGATGGCTGGAACATAGATTTTTGTGCTGATATCAGCAGGTGTTGAAAGCCTGATTGCCTGAACATAGGTGACAGGTGTACCGGAATGGGGGTGCTCTAAAAGGACACCGGCAATGGGTGTGGATGCGCTGATTGTTGCAGACCCAAAGCAGGGTGAGACCATTGTGTCAAAACCACAATTGCTTGCAGGAACGCCTGCAGCCACAGGATCAAACAGGTAGGAACGATTGGCTTCGATCGTTGCCGAATCAGTATACGTTCCACCATCTGCCATCACATATTCTACAGTAACATCAGCATCCGCACCGGCTGCCTGGATGTACAGGGTTGTTGTTGCTGAGGAATAATTGTGCTTAATGGTTGGCGCTAACAGGGTGTCAGATAATATCTCGGAGCTAATACCCTGGTACATGGCAGTTGCAGTGCCCGATCCACCAAGTGAGCCGTTTTTGTAGTTCGCGATTTGAGAAACGCTGGCAGCAGGCACGCTTGAAGATAGAACGACAGATCCCTCAAATCCTTTAGGAAGGCTGGATTGGAATCCAATCACATTCCCGTCCGGATAATTTCGAGCAATTCCTGGATCATAGACCAGTGATTTGACAGGATCAAAATCAAAAACATCGCTGTCCACGGGTGCTGATCCATCCATTCCATAGGCTTCCATGGAAACTGCCCCAGGTGTATCAGAGATGTTCTGCACCCAGAGTGCTGACCACCAACCTGTGCCAGGAAGAGCAGCCATGCCAGCGCTAAACACTGCCAATACGAGAATTAAAGTAAGGATTAATACAAATGGTACTTTCTTCATAATTTGACCTCCAATCAATTTTGTGATTTATTACACTATGAATTTAACATTTTCCCACCATTATTACCATAGCCCCTTTGGGTTATTTTTAGTAATCTGTTCGTTATTGATGGGATTTGGTCGTTGAAGGAAATAAGTTTTCTGCCATTGTTCCACTAAGGCCATGGGACAATCCCTTTATCGCGTATTTTAACGGACCCCGATTGCCTGATTTGTCTCTCAAGGCGAAAACCTTCATTATTTCATCGAAAAATGCGTATAAAAAGGCGTAGGCAACCAGCGTCACTCGATGCGGCGTATTTTTTGCGTGTTTCTTAAAAAACAACATCTTGCTGCGATTCCAGTGGTATGCTGTCCACGCATTGTTGGCACTTGAGCCAACTTTATGCCATATTTTCGACTGCGGTTCATAAAAAATTTTATACCCCAGCTTTTGAACCCTTCTACAGAAATCGAGCTCTTCATAATAAACGAAAAAATCCGTATCAAATCCTTGGGTTTCTTCTAGGACTTGACGCTTGATGAGCATTGCAGCGCCCCAGGCATAATCAACCTCTCTGGGCGAACTGTTGCGGGGTGCATCTTTTTCGTGTCTGTACGTTCGAATTGCACCAAAATGCCAGGGATGAGCCTCTGCGCCAGCATACCAGATTTCATCCGGGGGTTGATAATAATAAATCTTGGGTGCGACAATGCCAATCTGTGGATCATCGACGGCTGCTTGCAAAAGAGGTTTCAGAAAATCAGGGTTGACGACCGTATCTGAATCGAGGCGCAGCACGAATTGTGCGCCTTGCTCAAGCGCAAAATTAAAGCCGATATTTGCGGCACCTGTTGCCCCAAGATTGCTTTCAAGAGCGAAGAGCATGGTTTCAGGAAATTCTTGCTGGACTCGTTTGACAGTATCATCAACAGAGCAATTATCCACGATCACGATTTGCGCTTCATCAAGACCTGCTTTGACCAGAGACTCAAGACAGGCATGCAAATCTTCCGAGCGATTATAGGTTGGGATCACCACGTAAATGTTGGATTTTCGGAATTCACTCATCGGTTGCAAACGCTTTCAAGCCCCGGGCGGCACCATGACACCAGGATAATTTGAGTAAATAGATATAAGGGATCGTCCTTAAGTGATTGCGAACCTCTTTAGAAGAGAGGAATATCTTAAGTGTTGTCACTGCTGCGATAACTGGGGCAAATATTGTCCAAACTTGCGATTTCCTCAAAATCTTCGGCATTGTAAAGATTTCAGGAAATTTATGGCGAATGTTGATCATATAATAACCAGATTTGCTGTTCATTTCGCGAAGCGATTTTAGATCGTTGTGCAGAGGCTGATGTTCCACCTTCACCAGCGGATTGAACAACAACCGGTAGCCCGCCAACGTCATTCGAGCTGTCCAGTCCACATCCTGCCCGCGCATAAGGGTTTCATCCATGAGACCTATTTTTTCGACAACCTCACGATGAACTCCCAAATTTAAGGTGGGTAAAAACTTTGCTATTCTGCGCTTATCCGATGTCAGATTCCCATGCAGCATCGAAAGGTTGTATACCAGCACCCAGAACGGTTCTTGAGGTGATTGCGTGCCGCCACCGACAACTTTCCAACCATTGTTGAAATCATTTCTGAGGGTTTCAAGCCACCCATTTAGAGCAATGCAATCGGAGTCGATAAAGAACAGCCACTCACCCGCGGCATTCTTTATGCCAATATTGCGTGCTGTCGCTGCACCAACCGGGGATGTGGTTTCAATAAATTTCACTTCAGGGTATTTCTTGACCAGGTTCCATTTATCCATGCCCACGACAATGATCTCATAGGGGGCGCTGGTCTCTTGCTTGATTACCGATTCAATGGCTTTGTCAATAATTGGCGAGTGAAGATTTGGAATGATGACTGAAATCTTCGGGTGGGGCGTGTCGCTTTTCATGATTTGCCGATTTTATAGAAGTTCAGCGAGATATTGCTTCAAACGTTTGCCAAGGATCGCGATACTAAAATGCTCTTGAAAATATGAAAACGCATTCTCAGACATTTTTTGGATGAGCGTGGGTTGATTCTTCAACCTCATAATTGCATTCGCGATTTCTTCCGGGTTATCGCGATCGCACAAGACAATGATATCCTCAGGCAGGGATGCTTTCGTTGCAGGGCTTTCACCCGTGATCACCAGTTTTCCCATCGCAAAACACTCATAAATTTTATTTTGAATGGTCATGAGCGATTGAGGCGTATCCCCAAACGCGCCCAAACATATATCTGCTTCTGCGATATGCTTCAAAAGCTCATCCTGTTGCATCCAATCGAGCATTCGAACATTGGTGAGCGCGTGCTCGCGAAGATGGTCTTCAAATGCTTCTCTATCAGGACCGTCACCAATACACTCGAAAAGGATATCTTGATGGTCCCTGAGATGGTTGATGGCCTGTGCAATTTTCATTATCCCATGGTTGGGGATGAAGGTACCGTAATAGAGGACGATGAACTGTTCCTTATGATGGTCTCGGGTTGTTTTGAGTGGGCGAAATATCCGATCGTCAGCGCTTGTTGGAATAAGGCGAAACCTTTCGGGTTGGACGCCATATTCTTGCTGAAACCACTCGACATATTGTGCAGTATCCTGAATGAGCAAATCTGGTATTCTCAAAGCACGTGATTCCAGACGGTGGATCTGGTTTAATATGAAGGTGTTGCCCTGATCCAGGTTGCGTTCTTTTGCCACAAGGTGGATCGACATAAACACATCCCAAACCAGGGGTTTTTTTCTGAGCCTGGATAAAAGTTTTCCCAGAAAAACATCAAGTTGTCCGGGATAGCCGATCATCAAGATATCAAAATCTTTGATTTTAGTCATTCGCCAAATCAGCCTGCTGTAGGTTTTGATTATTCTGAACCAAAAAGCGGGTTTCTTCCAACCACCAGTCAACACATCCACACGGTCTTGAATACCTTGCCAGAGCTTTTCATTACATTGGACGACTTCGACGCCTGCACTCTCCAGGGCAGCAATCATAATTTTGTTGCGAGAGTAGTTTTTACGATAGGTACCAAAATAGCAAATCTTCACAAAATCTTCTTCTCATTCAAGTTTAAATAATCAGCGACATTAACCAATAATCATACCATTTTACAATGGTTATTGATTTTTGTCGGGGAATTAATAAAAAACCCTATTTATTGATTGTCGCAGCTGTTTGCGATATTGAGGGGCTATTCTTTGCTGGTGGTTTTGATCATCCTATAAATCTCGATCACCGGGCCCTGCCAGCGGGTGATCTCCGTGCGGTTGAGTTTTGCTTTCATATAAGTAAGTCATCACCTCAAGGTTGCCCAGCATGCTGGCAGGTTGTAGGTCGGGTTCAAATTTTGCTATCTGTTTTTGTTTGCTCCATTGTCATGTTTCAGGAAGCAGGATCGGCGGAGTGATAAGACCAGACGCATTTCGTATCAACTTGTTTGGGTGGGACGAACCTCCTCCCGTCCATTATTCACCGGTGATGAGATAGACCCTGACTTTTGAATTGGCATAGGCTTCCTGAATCCCCTCACATCCCGCCAATCCCGCAGGCTGCATGGCGCCCACGCCTTCCTTAATATAAACCCAGTCCAGGTTTGCCTCGCGAACCAGGTCCCAGAATTCGCTTGAGCAGGTAGTCACCTGGCTGGCGCGTTCACCCC
>LSQX01181000.1_pt1 | contig 20605 bp, 24 predicted proteins | sample 654561 | NCBI WGS metagenome assembly LSQX01 (sample SAMN04489861, study PRJNA283612) | anaerobic digester metagenome | isolation source: 4 biogas reactors fed with cattle manure at either 37C or 55C with and... | place: Denmark: Kongens Lyngby | collected 2014 | reverse complement strand
CGACCTCCTTGTTTAATAAAGCTAAACTTAAGTTACACTTTTAGTAAACACAAGAGTTATTATACACGCCCCTTTTAAAAATGCAAGCCCTTTAAGCATTAAAAAAACACCCCGTTTTATAAGGTGTCTTGATGTTGATAATTTGTTAGATGCCGGCTTTTGCGATGAACTGCTTGAGCATCGGCTTGGCCTGAAAACCCAAAACTTGTCCAAGTGCGTTGCCGTCTTTGAATAACATGAGTGTCGGTATTGACATGATGCTGAAACGTTGTGCTAATGACCCTTCCGCATCCACATCAACTTTAACAATCTCTAGTTTTCCATCGTATTCATCTTGTAATTGTTCAAGTATGGGAGCGATCATTTTACATGGGCCACACCAGTCTGCATAAAAGTCAACCAAAACAACGCCATTTTTGACTGCTTCATCAAAATCATTTGCTGTTACAAATTTCATGGAATCCCTCCTTAACGTTGCTAGTATAACACATTATCATAAAAACAAAAGGGTTATACTTTTAAAAGTTTTTCTAATTCAATGCTGACGCCATTTTCGTTGTTTGTATGGGAAGTGATGTAATCAGCAACATCTTTTGCGGCTGCCATGGCATTTTTCATAGCGTAACTTGTCCCCACGTGCTGCAGCATGTCAATGTCGTTCTCAGAATCACCAAACGCAATGAATTCACTCAAAGGCACGTTCAAGCGTTTACTCACCCACGCTAAGCCTTTGTGCTTGCTTACCGAACGTGGAGCGACATCAATCCAGGTGGGTGCCACTTCCATAATCGATAGTTCGTCTTTAAAGGTTTCCTGAGCATGCGGCAGATGCTGGCGTAACACAAGTGCCGTTTGGCTTAAACCTAATTTTGGTGCGCTCACGTTGAGTTCATCGACTGATTGCACATGCACAATAGGTGCCATTTGACTAATCACTTCCTGATTAAACAAAGGATACAACCGCAAAGGTTTACGCAACAAACGGTCCAACCATTTACGCACGTTGACTTTGTACTGCAACCAGCGCAAAGCCTTGGGTGTGTAAATCAAATAATGATCCACAGCTTCCACAATTAATTGAATGTCATGATCGTTGACAAAATCATACATGGCTTGAATCGTCTTTGCTTGGATTAAGGCTTGTTGGTGCACCTTGCCACTTTTTAATTCAAGCACCCGTTGTCCATTGAAACTAATGACATAACCGCCATACTCATCCATTCTCAAGATTTTCGCAAAGTGGTCCATGATGACGTTGCCACGTCCGGTCGCTAAAACAAGGGTATACCCTTGTTTTTGTGCTTTGATTAATGTATCAATGGTGGCTTGCGTGAGTTCTTTCGTATCCGTTAATAAGGTCCCATCCAAGTCACACACAATCACTGAAAAATGATTAGAGGGCACTGGCAGCTTCCTTATCCACAATCACCAGCACCTTTGGATGATTTTGTAAGACTGATGCAGGGCATGTTTCACTGACTGGACCTTGCACCATGCATCGAATGGCTTGTGCTTTACTTGCCCCGGTCGCAATCAACACAATGCGCTTCGCCTTTAATATGGAGGCAATACCCATGGTGATTGCTTGCGTTGGTACCGCATCGATGGTATCAAAGAAACGGGCGTTTGCTTCTAATGTTTCCTTGGCCAAATCGGTCACATGCGTTAGCTTGGTAAACGATGTGCCCGGCTCATTAAAACCAATGTGGGCATTGCTACCAATGCCTAATAATTGTAAATCAACCTGCAGTTCATCAAGCAAGGCTTCATAACGCGTGGCTTCCGCCTGTAAATCATCCGCCATCCCACTTGGGATATGGGTGTTACTGAGTTGGATATCAATCTGATCAAACAGTTGCTTGCGCATAAAATATGCATAGCTTTGATCATGGGTTTTTTCAAGCCCTATGTATTCATCCAAATTCACGGTTTTGACATCGCGAAACGACATCTCTTTGTTTTGATTTGCATCAATTAGCTTTTGATACAAACCCAGCGGTGAGGAACCGGTCGCTAAACCAAGCACCAAATCGGGCTTGGCTAAAATCGCCGCCTTAATAATGTCAGCTGCTTCAATCGCAACTTGTTCTTTGTTCTCTAAAATAATAACTTGCATGCTTCTCCTTTTTATAACAGTGTGGATGCCTGTGGAACCCGTAACACCAGACCATCTTTAATCAAACGAAACATAATCATGTCTTGTTTGCTGGTCTCGCCATCACAAGTCACTGCACTTAATTTTGGTGTTTTAATTTCCAAGGTATCACTCTTGAAAAACTCAACCACACTTTCGTTCACGTGGGTTCCTTTAAAATACTTGGGTAATAATTTGAGGATTTTATAGATTGGTAAGTCATCAACGACACAAACATCAAACAAACCATCTTGAATCGAGGCTTCCGGTGTGGGTTGAAAACCACCACCGTACCAACGGCCGTTCATAATCGCAATCAACAACACTTTGCGATTGATGACTTGGTCGTTAATCGTCAATTGAATATCCAATTTTTTGGGACGCACAATCACCGCTAAAGCACTGATGGCATAAACAAATGAGCGTGGAATTGGCAATTTCTTACCAATGTCTTGCGCCACTTGGTTGGTTTCCGCATCGAGGCCCAGCGCCATCATATTTAAAAAGCGTCGATCATTGGCAAGTCCGTAGTCAACCGTAACTTCCCTGCCTTCAACGGTCGCCTTTATTAATTTCTCCAGTGATTTCTCACGATAACCAATCATACGATAATAATCGTTGCCAGTTCCAGCCGGTATGATAGCCATCGGCACTTGTTCCTGCAGGCCATTAAGCACTTCATAAGCCGTGCCATCGCCACCCACGGCATACAAGGTCACATCATCGCTGCGGCGATAACGCCGTGCGATTTCACTGGCGTGGCCTTGATGTTCCGTGATGATAATTTCATACTCATCAAGGCGGTCTTTAAAAACAGCCTCAATGATTGACACTTGTTGATAGGCACGCCCGCGGCCACTGATCGGATTAATAATAAAAATATGTTTCATAGCTGTTCCTTATTTTGTGTAAAGCACTTTACCCAAAACATAGGTTGTGTTGACATCATAATCATCTTCTAAAACAACGATGTCCGCATCGTAACCAACTTGCAGTTTGCCTTTGACATCATCGACCCCAATTAAAGTTGCGGGGTTGATGGTGGCGGCATTGATAGCATATTCAATCGGGACTTGTGCGTATTCAACTAAATTACGTACGCCTTTGTTGGTGTTGAGGGTACTTCCGGACAAACGATCGGTACCCTTAATGTAGGCACTGCCATTGGCTTTCACTTCAATAGCTTGTCCGCCAAGGTTGTATTCACCCATGGGGCTGCCTTTTACATTTAAAGCATCGGTAATTAAGACGTTATGAAACTTACCTTTTGCCATCATTAAATCATGGATGACCGGCCAAATAACGTGGTTACCATCGGCAATGATTTCACCATAGACCCCCGCTAAACGATGTGCGGCACCGGCGATCCCGTAATTACGATGGTGAATGCCAGTCATGCCATTGAAGACGTGCGTCATGGAACGGGCGCCATTGGCAACCGCCATGACCACCTCATCGTAGGTGGCAGCTGAATGACCAATCGAGGCCACAATATTTTTACTGGCAAGGTATTTAACCAAGGCAAAATCATCGTCTTTTTCAGGGGCTATCGTAATAATTTTGATGAGCCCTTCCGCGGCCGCTTCATACTCTTTGAATTCTGCGACGCTTGGCTTGACGATATACTGACCCGGTTGGGCCCCTTTGTAGTCCATGTCTAAATAAGGACCTTCAAAGTGAATCCCTAAAATCTGAGTCCCATCAACCTTTTGTTTTTTTACCTTCACAACATTTTTGAGGGCTGCCAACAATACTTCCTTGCTTTGGGTGACGGTGGTTGGTAAAAAGGAAGTTACCCCTTCACTCACTAACCCCTGCATCACCTTTTTTAAACCGGCTTCATCGGCATCGTTGGTATCTACACCGTACGCGCCGTGAATGTGAACATCAATAAAACCAGGGACGATGCGCTTTTCATCGTAGTCGACATCGACACCTTTATGATTGTATGGGAATATTCCAGTAATTTTATCATCAGTGATTTCAATTTGCGCTGCGATAAAGTGGCCATGAAGATATACCCGTTTACTTTGAATAATCATGCTTTCGCCTCCTTGTGCTACTTTTTTATGATTTCTCCCATGACAGCTTGTTTTAAACCAGCGGCGTTAGCTTCATCCGTATCAATGTGCATGGCAGCTTTGAAATTAGGATGCACCCGCACCACCACATCATCAAAAACTAAATCCCGTGCTTGTGGTGATGGAATTTTAACCATGACATTTTCATGATCAACAACGCCATAAGCCGCTGCTTCTTCAACATTGAAGTGAATGTGACGTTTCGCCGCAATCACACCTTTTTCAAGTTTGACTTCACCTTTGGGACCCACCAAGGTACAACCGACGGTACCTTCGATGTCACCCGACATCCGTACCTCAGCGACAACACCGAGTTGACGCGCTTCCGTCAATGACACTTCCACTTGCGTTTCCGGACGAGTCGGTCCTAAGATAATCACATTTTTAAGGGTGTTTTTAGGCCCCACGACATCGACACGCTCTGCGCATGCGAACTGTCCCGGTTGTGATAAATCTTTAACCGGCGTTAACGTGGCTCCCGCACCAAATAAAACTTCTAAATCCGCTTGAGTCACATGCATGTGACGGGCTGAAATTTCAACTAATACTTCTTTTTTGTTCATGTTTTACTCCTATTTCTTACAAAGACATTATACGTGTGTGCCCATGTTTTTTCAAACATAAACCACGCCAGCGACCAAGTCCTTCTTATTTGAATTAATTATCATGATATAATGTTTTCATGGATATGAAATCTTTCTTTTATAAAACCTTTAGTAAGAAACCTGTCATCGTGTTTGTCCATGGTTTTAGTGTCCGCACCGCACGCCCAATGCGCAGTGCCATCGACTACTTCAACAAGCACGGTTACATGACCCTGGTACCCACATTATTTGACCCTGAAGATCCACAAGATGATCATCCCAACCTCTGGATACGACGCGCCAAGACCGCGGTTGAGACCGCTTTATCCATCAAAGATGATGTGGTCGTGGTTGGCTTTTCAATGGGTGGTGTCATCGCCAGTGAAATTGCCAGTCAATATCCCATTTCAAAACTGTTTTTGCTAGCGCCTGCTTTTGAATATGTGACCTTTAAGATGGTGCGTGAATCACTGACGAGAATGATTGTGAAACAACCAGAATCAAACATCAAACGTTTACCCGAAAACTTCTACGATACCTTCCAACAAGTTGTGGCTTTGGGTAAAGATGCGGTTACCAACATCACCTGTGACACCGTTATTTTCCATGGTTTAAAGGATGAGCTCATCCCAACTCGCTCCAGTCAATACGTTTATGACCATATCCAATCCAAACATAAAAAATTTATCTTGTTTGAAGATGTTGGTCACGACCTATTAGAAAATAAAAATCATAAAGATGATGTGATTCAGCTCATGCATCACAACATCCAAATAAAAAACACTATTTCCAAATAGTGTTATTTTTATAATGGGGCGACCGACGGGACTTGAACCCGCGAATGCCGGAGCCACAATCCGGTGCGTTAACCAGCTTCGCCACGGCCGCCATGATGCGCTTGCCTTGTTATTTTACTCTATTTAAGCCGCTTTGTAAAGATAGAACACCCAATTAAAAGCAAGTCATTCACACTTGTGAGTCAACTTTACATTGCCGATACTTTCAGATAAAATTAGAAAGAAGTCATTTGAGGTAGCTTCATGAAAAACAAAAGCATTAGGCGTGTGTTGATTACCCTTATTTTAACGATGCTTACACTTGGTTATCTTCAAAACATAACCCTTGGTGTAAGTGCACAGTCCATCACCGAACTTCCGCTCACTCCGCACAAACAAAAGTTTTACGTGGATTTAGATGGCGAATGGACTTTTTTTCATGAGCAGTTACTGACACCCGCTGAAATACGTAACGACGTTGCATTAAGTGGTGGTATTAAGGTGCACTTGCCGGACTCTTTTGAAAAACAAACAAATCTTAAAAACACTTACGGCACGTATGCCACGTATTTAACAATCCCCGATCAATACATCAATCAACCTTTGGCGCTGGCGATCGCCTATCAATACAGTGCTTACAAACTGTATGTGGAAGATGAGGTTGTAGCCGTTAATGGGAATGTTGGTACCTCCAAAGCAAATCATCAAGCGGAGATGTCACCGCGCGTAGCACTTTTTATACCGACATCCAATCAGGTATTAATCACGATTCAAGCATCCAGCTTTGAACACATTCGCGGTGGTTTGGAAAACTCCATCTTTTTAGGAAGTGCCGCGCACGTCCTTAAAACATTCAATACCCAAATGACGACCACCATGTTTTTAATGGGCACCATTTTTATTATGGGCCTCTTTTTAATTTTATTTTCATTTTATCGCAAGCAAAGCACAGTTAATTTAATCTTTGGCGCTTTTTGTGTGGCGATTGCGGCCCGTGAATTATTCGCTGAGCCCTTTTATTACTCCCTCATCTACCCAAACCTTTCTTGGGTATGGGGAACGCGACTCGAATACATTTTAACTGAACTTGCTTCAGCCTTGTTTGTGCTCTTGTTGTGGGTATGGCATCAAGATGTGTTTTCAAAATGGGTGATGCGCTTTTTAGTTGGTGTGATTTCATCCTTAATGATTATCACATTATTCACCCAACCTGTCTTTTTCCAAGCGCTTTTCTTTAAAGTCTTCTACCTCGCATTTCCAACCATCCTGTATGTGCTCTATATTATTTATCGCAGTATCCGTTTGCAGAAACCTTACGGTAAGATTACCGTTTTAGGGGTATTGTTGATTTCAATCGCCTTCATCAATGATTATGCCTTGGGTCAAAATTGGTTGCAATCGTTTGACTTGATGCTTTTAGCTGTTGCGGTTTATGTGCTTGTGCATCTATTGTCGCTGAGTCGCCAATTTGCCCGATCCGCAATCGACCAAGAAAACCTAAACGAGGAGCTTGCTTTTCTCAACGCGTCGCTTGATGATTTAGTCATCGAACGCACCATGCAATTAGAACAAGCCAATAAGATGCTGGAACAACTTGCCATCAAAGATGACTTGACGCAAATTTACAATCGTAATTATTTTAATGGCTACATTGAAGAGGTCTTTAAAAGTGCTTTGGAAAATCAAAGTGAGGCCACCCTCTTTATGATCGATGTGGACCATTTTAAACGCTACAACGATCACTACGGTCATGTGCAAGGTGATGCACTCCTTAAAAAAATTGCAGCACAACTTAAAAAAGACATGCCGGAAACATGCACCTTAGCGCGGTATGGTGGTGAAGAATTTGCGGTGGTTGTAACAGACATAAGCGATCAAGAGGCCTATGATTTGGCGGAAACCATGCGACAAAACATTGAAGCAAAAAAATACCCGCATCACACCAGTGAATTGGGCTACATCACCATCAGCATTGGCATTGCGACCATGCGTAAAAACACACAATTTAAATTCGTGAACCAATGGATATCAGCTGCGGATCGCCAACTCTATGAATCAAAATTTGCGGGTCGCAACCGTGTCAGTCAAGATGACTTTGGAATTGAAAACTAAAAAAAGGCTAAGGCCTTTTTTAATTTAACATTCTTGCTTTTGCTTGCGGCTCAATACGCCATAAAACTTCAACAAGCGGGACAGCCAACAGCACGGCTGTGAGTGCCTCCACAAAGATATTAAGGGAGACAGGAATTAATATCAATTGCCACCATTGGCTTAGCTGTGATAATAAATCCCCTGTGAATCCTAGAAAGAAAAACAAGGTCACAAGCACAAAGATTGAGTGTGCAATGGTGGCGAAAAAAGCCGTTAATGCAATCGATGCATGCGGTTTTGTTTTAAGCAAACGTAATAGTTTCCAAATCAACACAATCGCAAGACCAAATAAAAAGCGCGGCAACACCGATAGAATTGGGTTTGTAAATAAGACATCAATGGGGGTGACGGATCGCATCATCGCCACAACCATGGTACTGATACCAAAGGTAATGCTTGTGATTAGGGAAGAACGCATGCCAAAAGCAATGCCCGCCACAATCACGGGTACATGCAAGAGTGTAATTGAAATTGGTCCAACGGTTATGATACCGATGTTGGGCACCAGCGCCATGGTTATGATGATCGCCATAAACATTGCGTTAAGTGTTAACTCTTTAACATTCATAATTTACCTTCTTTTCTTTGTATAAATAATACAGGCCATCATTAACAAGGTTGGGTTCGAAAACAAAACCTTCGGTTTGTCCATGCACGATGTTCGCATAACCACCTGTCAAAATTTTGTAATGTGGTTGTTTAAGTTGCAGTTCGATACGACGGGCTATGCCTTCAATGCTTCCAATGACACCGTATAGCAAGCCGGACTGCATGGACGAAATCGTATCATGACCGATGATGTTCTGAGGTAATTGTAACTCAATTGCTGGTAAATGTGGAATGAATTGCACAAGCGCTGCACTTGAGATACCAATCCCCGGGATAATGACGCCTCCCAGAAATTGATAATCTTCACCGACAACACTAAGTTTGGTCGCCGAGCCCATATCCGCTATAATCGCAGGGACCATTTTTTTCGCAATCGCACCATAAGCAGAAGCAATAAAGTCAGCCCCTAATTCATTAGGATTGTCCAAATGAATTTTAAGCTCCGGTACGTTTTCAGCATTCACGCACAAGGGTCGCATGTCAAACACCTCAACCACTGCCGCTTTCATATGTTTGGTGATACTGGGCACCACACTCGCTAAAACAACCGCTTGGCAAGCTGATGGCAGTGCCACTTGAACCCTTTTTAGATATTGCTTAAACATTTCAAAACTGCCATTTTTAACGGTTTCATCGCGTAGTTGATACACGATTTCACCTTGATCATCGTAGACCAAGACGACCACATTTGAATTTCCAACATCAATAGTTACGACCATAAAACACCTCTTTTACTAGTTTACATGAATTGTTTTGCTTTTGCTATAAAAAGACAGAGTGAACCTGTCTTTTAAGAAATGGGAATTGTATAGCCGCTGACTTCACCCATGGTATGCAATGTTACAAAAAGAAGTTTGATTGGAAATGTTACTTTCACAAAATAACGATCGTAAGTGCTGTAGCTGATGCTGTAGCGACAGCCAGAACACATGCTAAGCTTGTCGATTTCAGCTTGAACCTGCGTGTCGTATTTATCGTGATGTTCAATCATGGAAACAATTTGTTCCTGGGTCATGCGGGCATGATTATAGGCAATCACTACCCCGACAATGGAAAGACTAACCACCAGCAACATCATTGTGAACATCAACACCAACGACAACTCCATGCCACCTTTCATACTTTATTCACCCATGGTGATGCTTTCCCAATGATCTTCAATCGATGTTTGAAGCGTTTCTTTAAATGTTTCTGAAAAAGCCAACATGCCAATCGCAATCACAGTCACAACCAAAACTAAACTGTACTCTTCAAAAAATGCTTTCAAACACTCACCTCCCTTCCAACAAATGGGTCAAGGTTTGCATCATCATCACTAAAAAAACAACCGTCACCCCAAACAGTGGCAACACCCCCCACCACTGCTTCATAAAAGTTTGATTAGCTTGGTTTTCAAGCCGTTGTTCACGCAACCATTTGGATGTCGAAGCAACCATCCGATTCAGTTGTTTCATAGAATCTGCTTTTCCGACACTGTTGTAACGATAAAGCAGTTTCATGGCCCGCTCAATTTCAATGCATTGATAATCTTGAAGAAAATTGATGTAAGTTTCCAAATTTTGGGGATCACGCTTCAACTTTTCAATAAAGTCATGCAGATGATTTTGAATCAGTGCCGGCGCATGATCATGTGATTTCTCCAATGAAACAACAACCGTGTTGTTTTGTAACAGAATCTGCAATTGTCGTAGCCAAATTGGAAATTCATATTTGAGTTGTCTCACCTTTTGTTGGAAATTGCTTTTGATAACTAAATAAGGAATTTTATAAGCAACAAGTGCCAGCATAACCACCATGAGCACTTTGAGCAAATGCCACTCTAAATAGATGGCAACCAGTGCTAGTACCAACACAAGCAAGGTATTTTTAATGCGCTTCTCCAAAAATTGATCGTAGGTTTGCATGGATGTCATCTTCAACAATTGTCGCGCATCTTGCTCCACAAACAATTCGCTGATCAACATGCGATTCATTATGAGCACAAGCCATAATCCCATTAAACAACCCATCAAGATGATTTTTTCCACAAACATTCTCCTTTGATAATCCAACTGCCTTTTAAATAACGATAGACCATCAAGACAGTCGTCAGCTCCATCAATAAAAACATAAACATGACTTGGTTGTACAAGGTGTTCACTTCCAAATCAAGTACCCCACCCAGCATCACTTGATTAAACAAAGCAATCAACAACGCCACACCCGCAAGCACTAGCACCTTACTTTTTGTTTGATGCAGCGTCATCATGTTTAAATGCGTGTCTTCAATCCAATCATCAATGTCATCCTCTAACAATTCAAAGGCTTCCTTGCAATCCGCAACACCATGCACTTCAGCAGCGGTAATCCAACTTTGCACGTTATGCACAATAAAGTGGGGATAAGCAGCAACGATGCCATTTAAGGCTTGCCCTGCATCACCGTGTGTTTCAAGTGCCGCAATCGCGGCTTGCACCAGCGTTAACAGCTTTCCCGAAACGTATTGTTGGCTCTCAACCAAAGACAAGAGCACTTTTTGATTGGTCTTAAAATGCGCAAGAAAATGTTGTAAAAAGGCAGTTAACTGCTCAAATTCAGCACCGTAATATTGATGCGACAACACCCACAATAAAAACACGGGATAACAACACAACACAAACACAAGCAACATGATGATGTAAGACCATGGTAAATAAAATAAAAGTCCTACAAGCAAGATGACCGCACTCATTAATACCACCATGAGCACTTGAAACTTCAAGTTGAAATAGCGGGTCTGCTTAAAATACAAGCGCATGGTCGACACCTTAGATTTTTTAAAGAGTGCTAAGTAAGGCACCTCACTTTTAATTAAAAAGCCATAAAAAACAACCATCATGATACAGAGAAAAATCATGGTGCGCTCCTTTGTGTTTGCAGCTTCATCTTTGCTTGAAGCTTCTCAGGAAGTATTTCAACCGCATCAACAACTTCATCTTTTTGATACATGGTCGTAAAACGGACTGCATCATCAAAAATTTCATACACAACCACTTCTTTAATGTAGCGTTGAATTCCATGTTTGGTGATGGTAGCCTCCACATGCACACCCAGGTCGATGACATCACAAATCATGTGATATAAGATAGCGTTGCTCATTTCGACACCTGGAAACATATGCAGCAAGCGCCGCGGAATCAAATGCGCAGCCGGCGCATGGATGGTGCTCAATAAGTTGGCACCCGTCGAAACACTTTGCAGCAGATTCACAACCTCTTGACCGCGCACCTCCGACACCAACATCCAATCGGGACGTTGCCGCAAACAGGCCTTGATGGCGTGGCTGTAGTCAAAACGATCGTTTACCTTTAACGCAACGCAATCGGACTTCGGATGCAGTTGCCCATAACGCAATTCGTAAGTGTCTTCAATGGTAATCACGCGTTGATTGCTTGCGATAAACTGTGACAAGTATTTAACAAATTCCGTTTTCCCAGCACCAGGCAATCCACTAACCATGATGTTACAGCGTGCTTGAACACATTGCACTAAAAACTCGATGAGCCACAAAGGCGCATAGTTTTGTTGTTGAATGATGCGGTCATTTAAACGCATGATGGTGGGCGTCTTACGAATTGAGATGCTGATTTGGTTGCACACGCTGCTATGAATCAAGCTGATGCGCAACTCTCTAGTTTCCGCTTCCACAACCGGTGACAAGGCATTGAAGGTTAAATTCGCATAGTTGGCAAAGCGGTACCCGATTTGTAAACATTCTTGATGATGGTCAAAATCTTCAATCATGTAACGCCCATGCTTTAAATGATCAACCCACAGATGTTTGCCGTTGTAATTGACATCCGTGATGTAATCATCCTCAATGTAAGGTGTAAGTACGCCAAAATCAAAATCATTCATTGAAATAACCCCACAACGAGGATGCTTCATTTTTAATGGCTTCATGCGCCACCGTTTCCACATGTAATATTGGTATTAAATCCAACTTGCCTTTTTTAAGTGCCAAATGAAAGTGATTCACATCAGCATGATCAATGGCTAACAACACGACATGCGGTACTTTCTGACTTTTGGGATCATCCATGTCGACACCATATTTATCTTTAATAGCCAACACACGCACATCCTTAAATAAGGTGTCGACTAAGGTTGCCCCTTTTGGAATTTGATAGGTGCAACTTACATCAACGTATTGACCCGCCATCAAGGTATTGCCCAGCGATGTCAACACATCAACCCCCATCGAGACTGCTATTTGGTTTTCCTTTAACCGCAAGAGCGGCGCATCTTGGCTCGCACTGGGGGCATCCAAAGCATCTTTAAAGAAGAACATGCCTTCAAAGACGCTGGTATGGTAAGCCACCACCTTACCAAGGATGTCTTCTTTTTTTGTGTAAATGTTGCTTAAAATGGTATGGCGTGGTACATCCACCACCTGCAAATCTGATTCTTCAATCGGTTTGCGCGGTACCAATACGTGCTTAGCAACGTACACTTGTTCTGTTTTAGTCAACGAACGGACAATCACCGTCGAAATCCCAACATTCACCAAGATTAATAAAACCAGGCTTACCACCATCAATGAACGTTTTTTGTTACTCATAATCAACCTCCTGAATCATTGTTTCGTCAAGGGTAATCACAATGTCTTTAAAGGGCAACTTTTTCTTTGCTTCGATTTTAATGCGAATCAAAAGCGGCTCCTTATGAAATCCCATGAGGTGATAATGCATTTCATCCACCATGGACGTTGTGTGATTGTGCATCTGTGTAAACACCGATAAAGCTTCCTGCATATCGCATGCTTCATTTGCACACACCATCATGCTGGCCCGTAAGGCTTGTTTGTGGGCTCTTGATAATGCATTGCGGGTATGTTCATATGCAAACACCCAAAGCATACCCATGATCATGATTGATAAGACCATCCACATGATGGCACTCATTATAATTCCCTTCATGTGCTCACCTCTTATTACCATTAAAGAAAAAACAACATGTTCCTACATGTTGCTTTAAAAAGTTATATTTTCATAAAAAAAGCTGATTGCAATAAGGCCACTTACAATCAACTTTTCTCGTTATGTTCGAATGTTCGCTTTCACACCGTTGTTATCAAAGTATGTTTGTAAATACTCTGCGATGCGTTCACGCTCATTTTTGTTTGCTGGTCGACACAAACCGACATTTTCGGTTACATGGTCAACCAGCGCTTCCGCTAACCCCGCACAACCTGGATAACCGCATGCACCACAGTTTAAACCGGGTAACATGGTTAACACATCATCAAAGGCAGGATCAACTTCCACATGTAATTTCTCGGATGCCAACCCCAGGCCTAAACCTAGCGCGGCTCCTAACACTAACATCATGATAATGGCTTCAATCATACACTAATCCCTTCTTCACGTTGACTTGGATGCAGGCCACACGATGAAATCGCACAGCCATGACAATTTTGAATTAACTCCTCACAGCCTTCGGGTATCGGTGTCTTTGAATTTAGAAAATAAAGCACCGCATAAAACAATCCCAAAGCACTTAGAAACAGAAACGCTTTCATTAAACAATTCCTGCAAGCCCACTTAGGGCCAGCGCCATCAAGGCCGCCACAATCATCGCAATTGGATTGCCTTTGAAGTTAGCCGGTACATCCGCAAGATCCAAGCGTTCACGAATCGCTGAGAAAATAACCAGAACCATCGTAAAGCCAACTGGAACCGCAACTGCATACACAAGCATCTCCCCAAAGTTAAATCCTTGACTAATGTTTTGGAGCGCCACAAATAAAACGGCACAGTTTGTTGTAATGAGTGGTAAATAAATACCTAAAGCCTTGTAAAGCTTCGGTGAAAACTTCTTAATAATTAATTCCGTCAGTTGGACAAAAGCCGCAATTACTAAAATAAAGGTAATCAACTGCATGTATTCTAAGCCCAACTCCACAAGCACCAGATGGTACAAACCATAGGTCACAATCGATGCTCCTAAAATAACGAAGATAACGGCACCACCCATGCCAACGGCAGAACTTGTTTTGCGCGAAACGCCCATGAAGGGACAAACACCTAAGAAACGCGACAAGACAATGTTATTGATAAAAATTGCTGAGATAAATAATGCGAATAATTCCATCTTATTTCACCTCTTTCGCCGTTAATTTTTTAACGGTTCGCGCTTTGGATGCTTCAAAGATTGCCGCAATAAAGGCAAAGGTTATAAAGGCACCCGTGGGTTGACTAAATAAGGAAATCGTATACTGGCTCGGAATCAAAGTGAAATCAAAGATGACACTTTCTGTGAATGGGTTAACCAAGCTTAAACCACCAGTCGCCAGCAACTGCCGAATGCCAGCCAAGATGACTAAGCTAACGGTAAAGGCTAAGCCCATCCCGATACCATCCACGATTGAATTTAACACATTATTTTTAGAAGCGTAAGCTTCAGCTCTTCCTAAAATGATGCAATTCACGACAATTAAAGGAATAAAGACACCTAGTGCCGTGTAGAGTTCGGTGGTAAAAGCATGCATTAACATTTCAACCATCGTCACGAGCGTGGCGATGATAACTATGTACACCGGAATCCGAATGTCTATGGGTGTAATTTTCCGCAACAAGGAAACCAAGATATTTGCAACCGTTAATACGGCAATGACCGCAACCCCCATCCCGAGTGCGTTGTTTAAAGTGGTTGTGATCGCTAAAGTTGGACACATCCCCAAATACAAAACAAACGCTGGGTTTTCTTTAACAAATCCTTTTTTGAAATTTTCAAACACAGTCATGTTTACCTCCTAATCTAACCCGATGGCAGCGCGCACTGCTCGTGCTGCTGACACTGAGGTAATGGTTGCACCTGCAACCGCATCGACTTCAATTGACGTATCTGTAATATCTAAATCCACAAACTGTTCTAAGAACTGTTCGTCTTCAACTTTATCCCCAATACCAGGGGTATCGTGTGATTCAACCATCACAACGGAAACGATTTTATTGGTTACATGATCAATCTTAACTTCAAAGATGTTGGGTTGCGCATCCGGATAACCCGCCTCCAGAACCGCGTAACCACGGGAAGCAACCAAGTAAGTTGTGACATCACCATCGGTGGCTTCTTCTAAAATCTCTGCCGCAATGTTTTCAGTTTGCTTGGTGAAGATACCAACACTCTCACTGAATTGTAGCGGTGGTGTATCAATCACTGCACCAGAACCATCATCATCGATGTCGTGTTGTAAATTGAACATGGCTTTCGCCGCGTTAATTCCACTGACAACCGCGGTTGATGTCACCGTCGCTCCCGATAACACTGGAATCCCTTCGGTGGTGCTTTTACCAATGACATTGTCCGTAAATTCAGCCAAAGTCACACGGTCACCATAACCGGGGGTATCGTTGATGTCTAAGACTTGATAGCCACCAATGTTACCATCGTTGTTGATACCAACCATAAAGACAACCGGATTTGCAAAGCCTTGGACCTGCAGCTTATAAGCCATGCCATCGCCCACTGCTTCATATACACCAACAACCAAACCGGTGTCATCTTCAAAATCTTCGACAATTAGAAATTCATTGGTGTTGGGAAAGATTAATTCTAAATTCGCACGTTCGCTCGCAATTGCTTTTTCGGCAATAATCGGTGCTGTGACGTGATTGACAGCTGCCAATGCACCACCGGCAAGGGCCGTCACAATTGCTAAGAACAATCCCATTTTAAGAATTTTCATGTTATTGCCCTCCTTGCAATGCATCAATCGCGGCACGCACTGCTCGATTGACTGAAATGGATGTGACGGTTGCACCTGAAGCAACATCCACACTCGCATCCTCATCAGCAAACGATAAGCCTTCGTATTGATTTAAGAAAGTATCGGACTGCGCCGGATCACTAATACCAGGTGTATCATTAATCGCAAGCGCTTTAACCGAAACAATCGTTGTTTCTGCTTTATTTAATACAACTTCAAATTGATTGGGTTGTGCGTTGTCATAGCCACCCTCAAGCACCGCATACCCTTTGGCATCAACGATGTAAGTAATTAGATCACCATCTTCAGTGACTTCCACAACATCACCAACTGGTTTCACAGCGGCATTATCAAAGATGCCAATTGGTTCTCCTAAATTCACGACCACATCTCCGTTATCATCGTCATCACCGTTGCCGTTGCCGTTGTCTTCAACCGCAACTGCTGTCATTTGTGTGGCGATGCCACCAATGAGCAAGGCACCGACCACAAAAGTGGCGACACTCGCAAGCACATACTTTTTAACTTTATCGTATTGCCAGCCATCGGTTAACCGCTCAATGCTAGGTGTTAACATGTTCATTAATAAGATAGAATACACAACTCCACCCGGTAAATTCGCCTGCACCCGAATCATAATCGTGATGATCGCGGCGCCAATCGCAAAGATGATGCGACCACTGGCAGAGGTTGGATTCGTCACTGGATCGGTTAACATAAAGACTGCACCAAAGGCTGCACCACCGGCAATGATGTGATAAATTGGATACCAAATCCCAACGCCATTAATTAAGGCAATGAGTGAACCCAGTAAAAACAAGGTTCCTAGATAAAAGACGGGCACGCGCCAATCAAGCACACGACGCACGGCTAAAATCGCACCAATAATTAAAATCAGCAAGGTGCTGGTTTCACCCAGGGCTCCTGGATACCATCCTAAAAATAAATTGGATAAGCCACCAAAGCCTTCTAAAAAAGCTTCGCGGGCTGCCCCATCGGTAATCAACCAACCACGGTTGGCAATTGCGACAATCGGGGTGGCGGACGTCGTAAGGTCCGCAACGGCAGCGCTAGTGAAAGCCGTTAAAATCACGGTACGACCCACAGCTGCTGGGTTAAAGATGTTGTGGCCAAAGCCACCAAAGATTAATTTACCGACTAAAATCGCAAACACAGTACCAATGGCAAGCGCATATAAGGTCATGCTGATCGGTACCATTAAAACCAAGATAATCGCACTCACCCAGGGAAAGGAACTCTTAAGGTGAGCCATGATATCTTTTTTAAAGAGGAGGCTCCAAATGATTTCCACTGCCAGCGAAACAAGCAGTGCGGTTGCCATTAACAAGAGCGCATGCACGACATAACTCATGCCGTATTCAACGTAATAATAAATTAAACTAAATAAATAGATTGCAAGTAAACCAAGGCTGAGCTCAAACATGATGCTTTGGGTTGATTGTTTAATCCGTTGGTTCGGAGCAACTTTAAATAAAAACTTCATGTTTAGGCCTCCTTCCTTAATGCAAGCGCGCGTTTCGCACGCCGCACACTTTCTGTCACTTCAATGCGTGATGGACAGACATAACTGCACAAACCACACTCGATGCATAGGTCTGCACGCAATTGCACCATCGCATCCACATTTTTCGCCTGTTCAGCATCTTTGATGCGGACCGGCAACAAGCCTGCTGGACAGTGGTCATTACACGCACCGCAGCGCAAGCATGCGATTTCATTGAATGGTTGTGGTTTTAATATGGTAATTGCATTCAAGCAATTGGTAATCACAAATTGATCGTTCACAATCGTTTGACCCATCATTGGACCTCCGGCAATCACACGCATGGTTTCAGCGGTGTAACCACCCAAGGCTTTCACAATTTCAGATGTTTGGGTACCAAGTGGCACCAACACGTTGGCTGGGTTTTTAATGCCATCGCCACTGACGGTCACCATCTTGTGAATCGCTGGTTCCCCTTTTAAGAGGGCTTGCCCAAAGGCAATCGCCGTGGTTGAGTTGTTCACGATAACGCCCAATTCACTTGGTAAATTATCGTAACGCTTCTTAAAGATTTGGTAAACAAGCGTCCGTTCCCAACCCATAGGGTACACATCCGGAACCAAAGTTACTTCCAGTTCAGGATGATCAACAACCGCTGCTTGCAGTTGCGCAACAAGTTTTTTCCTAGTCTTTTTAATGGCAATCATCGCTTTTTGCGCTTCTGCCATTTTAACCATGGCTTTAATACCAACAATCATATCGTCCATGTGATTTTCCATCATCCGGTAATCGGCCGTGATGTATGGCTCACATTCAACGGCATTGATCACAACCGTGTGAATATCTTTCGCAAATTTATATTTAACATAGGTCGGAAACCCTGCTCCCCCCATGCCCACAATACCGGCGTTCATCATGAAATCAATCAACTCCAAGCGGGGTGTTGTTTCAAAATTAACCGGCTCAAATGCTTGTACTTTCTCATATTTTCCGTCGTTTTCAATCACAATGTGATCCACTGGTTTCAAACAGGCGTGCATTAATTTCTTAATGCCTTTGACCACACCAGAAACTGGCGAATAATACGGAACCGTAAAATTATCGTCTCTATAAGCAAGTTTAGTGTTCACAAAAACACGGTCATTTTCCTTTACCAAGACTTCGACTTTATCTACTTGTCCATTACTTAGTGGAATATAAACCGTTTCAGGTGCTTGTATAGTAACGATGTCATTGTAGTTTGTCAACTCCTTATGTCCATCAACACGAAGTTGACTTGGACCAATCCATACTGACATAACTTCACCTAATCCTTTCCTAATTAAATAAAAAATCACATAAGCATAACTCTTGACTTACGTAAATCATTATTTCTAGTTTATTATAACATATAATATCGTGAGTTAAACAGTCATTTATAAAAAAATTCACAAATGAATTGAATCGACTGCAACTTTCGTTTCCATATTATGCAACAAATCATTTATTTGCATGATTTGCTTTGACTTTCACGTTCTTTGAGAAAAATAAAATGACAAGAAAAAGGGTTTTGCGATGGGATAAAACTTACTGAAAACAAGGTCGAATTCATTGATTTATGAAAGCTGAATTGTGTTATAATAGCGACGGTGAGAATATGAAAAAAATACTGAGTGGATTACTAATTTTATTGTTGATTTTAAGTGGCTGTCAACCCCAGCCAACCAACGACTATCAACGTTTTGATCAGTCAACCTTCGATGCTGGTTTTGATACAATCACAAGGTTGATTGCTTATGCAGAGGATCAAGAAACCTTCGATTTTTATTTTAATGCCATGATTGATGAATTCATGGTCCTGCACCGTTTGTTTGATCGCTTTGAAAATTATGATGGCATCAACAACATTAAAACCATCAACGATCAAGCCGGAATTGCACCGGTTGTGGTTGATCCATTTATTATTGATTTGCTTAAGGTTAGTAAACATTGGTACGACCATGGTGAACACCTGCTGGATATCACCTTGGGTGCAGTCTTGGATGTGTGGCAAGATTATCGTGAAGCCGGACTAGTCCAAAACAACAACGACCTGGGTGGTGAAATTCCGACACTCGAGATACTAAAGGAAGCACAAGCCTGCACGGGCTGGGATTTAGTCGAAATTGACGAAACAAAAAGCACCGTCTTTTTAACGAAACCCTGTGCCTCCTTGGATGTGGGAGCGACCGCAAAAGGCTATGCCGCGGAAGTCATCGCTCGCAGTTTAGAAGAAAAAGGCATGCAGTATGGTTTGTTGAGCGCCGGCGGTAATGTCCGCAGCATCAACACCAAGGCTGACGGCGATGGTTGGGGCGTTGGCATCGAGCTGCCACAAATGTACTCACCCTCATCCGCCGATACTTTAAAAATCCCCTTTTCGACATCGATTGTCACTAGCGGTGATTATCAACGCTACTACATTGGTGTCGATGGCGAAGCCTACCATCACGTCATTGATCCCTTCACTTTATTTCCACAAACCTATTTCCACAGTGTGACGATTGTGGTCAAAGATTCTGGGATTGCGGATGCCTTATCAACCATCTTATTTTTAATGAGTTATGAAGATGGTCTCGATTACATGCATCGTTTGCAGTTGGAAAACCCCGATGAACTAATCGGAGCCTTTTGGATTTTCCACAAGGACCAGCCGCTACCAAGTTTGGGAAACATCACAAAAAGCGAAGGTTACACGGTCGCAATCACGGATTCATTGATCCCCTATTCACGCATCTTTGCCAACAAAAAATAAAATTCAAGTTTTATAAGCATTTAAAAAGTCACCGTAGTGACTTTTTTTATCTCTATTTTTTCCCAAGTAAGGTAAACATGTTACGCTTGTAGACTTCGACGCCCGGTTGATCAAAGGGGTTTTCATCAATGAAATAAACGCTTAAAGCCACAGCTTTAAAGAAGAAGTAAATCAGATAACCAAAAGTATAAGCATCATCTTTTTCAATATTGATGACAATGTTTGGGACGTTGCCTTCCTCGCTATGAGCCTGCAAGGTTCCCA
>LSQX01155716.1_pt1 | contig 20609 bp, 17 predicted proteins | sample 654561 | NCBI WGS metagenome assembly LSQX01 (sample SAMN04489861, study PRJNA283612) | anaerobic digester metagenome | isolation source: 4 biogas reactors fed with cattle manure at either 37C or 55C with and... | place: Denmark: Kongens Lyngby | collected 2014 | reverse complement strand
ATATTTTGATAGGCGCTGCTGTTGTGCTCGTTGTTGGCTTTATTATTTTTCAACTTATAAGGAAAAAGGACGATGCCGAGGAAATAGACGAAATCAACTTTTTTAACGATTCAGAAGAAACAGACAACGACACAGAGGAATAACCACTTAGATTATTAAGGCTACCGCAGGTGCGGTAGCCTTTTTGGGGTTTATAACAAGCAAAAAACGGGCATCACACCCGTTCTTTGCCATTTCTCAAACCTATTTTTTTAGCTTTCCATTTGCTTTCCCAAGAAGTTCGCCGCCGTTTCGCAAACCAATAATTCGGATTGCTGCATCGTAATGTTTGGCTCTCTGCTTACCATCACTACGGCGCCAATCGTGTCGCCTGCCGAAATAATCGGAACTACAACCTGAGCTGTGTATTCGTCAACCTCGGTATCGCTTAATGTAATCGAAATCATCTCGTTGCCGTCTTTTTGGTTGGCAACCCTGCGTTCTCTGTTCTGCATAATGCGTTCTAAAGCATCGTTGATGGGCTTATCGAGTAAATCCTTAACCTTGTTGCCAGAAACGGCAATAACGGTATCCTTGTCGCAGATTGCAACGGTATGACCAGACGATAATGCCAAGGAGTCTGCGTATTCCCTTGCAAAATCACCCAACTCACCAATGGGCGAATATTTTTTTAAAATAATCTCGCCTTCCCTGTCGGTAAATATTTCAAGGGGATCCCCCTCACGTATCCTAAGAGTACGCCTTATTTCCTTAGGGATAACAACTCGACCCAACTCGTCGATTCTTCGTACAATGCCTGTAGCTTTCACTTATTTTTCCTCCTATAACCGCCAAATTTATAAAATGTGTTTTATTGGCTTTGGAAATAGTATTAGCCTAAATTGTAGGATTATTCGAATTCAAAAATCCTTGTTTTGCCAAAGCTATCTCCGCCAATTAAATCATTTCAAACTAATGCGCTTAACGGTTAGGAGCACGCCTTACACCCAATCGATATTGCCTGTTTCGTTCATGTACTGTTCTGAAACATCCATGAAGTCGTCAACAATGGCGTTGTGGTACATTGCGTACTTTTGCGACCGCTCGTTAAGCAGGTTCACGATAAAGCCGAACGCCGCCTCATCGTCATACTCATATTCCCCGTCATTATCGGGTTCAATGCTATCTATGTATTGTTGCTCGAACTTAATCAAAGCATCAATCATTTCCTCTAAATCCTTTTGCTCAATAAAGCTATAATCGTTCTTTTTGGGAAAATTCTCAAGTGCATATTCCCTCAAGCTCATTTCTTTATTCTCCATATCCACCTCCGCTTTTTGTTACTAATAGCGTAGCGAAACATCGCCCGAATTAAAAGTAACAATGTTACCAAACCTGGTAATTATTTGGATTTGACCATGCTCGTCGAATCCATGTACTTCCCCCTCAGTTTCCGTGTCGGCTTCGATTATTCTAACCACCTTACCCAACACGTATGACTTTTCCCTATATTTCTGCATAAGGATTTTAAAGCCTATATCAGAATACACCAATTCAATGTTTTGTTCAAGCGAATTTAAAATCTTCGCTATTATATGCTCTCTTGAAAACTCTGTGCCCTTCTCGCAGCTTAGCGAGGTTGCAATTTCCTTCAGCTCGTTTTCAAAGCATGGGGTATTCACGTTAATTCCCATACCCACTGTAACATATTTTACTACATTTCCTTCAATTGTGCAATCGAGTAGAATTCCGGAAATTTTTTTATTATTTATTAGAATATCGTTGGGCCATTTGATGTAACAATCGTCAAAAAATTCACTAATAACCTCGCAAAGCGAAACTGCGGCGGCTATTGTGAACCTTGGCGCCTTCACAGGCAAAATATTAGGCTTTAAAATCACGCTCATGCACACGCTTTTATATGGAATACTGAACCAGTAGCGATTTTTTCTGCCATGACCTGCGGTTTGCTCTTCGCATAGCACAACACAGCCGTCTTTCAGGCTTTCAGCTCCACCCTTTGCAAATTTGTTTGTGGAGTCCATTTCTTCACGATAATAAAAGCTCTGCCCAATGTAGTGGGTAGTGAGATTGTCTTGAATCAGTTGCAGGTTTAGCTTATTTTTCGGAATATTGCTCACAGGCTCTCCTTGCGGCAGATTTTGCTACTTCGAAATCGAAATTACGGCTTACCAACCTTCTTAAGGTTTTGTTCATACAGCTCTTACAAGCAAGGTTTGAATACTCAAAGCCGTTTTCGGGGCAAGAAGCAACCTTTTTTATATACGTTATAGCCTCATTGTCTGCGTTTTCCTGCTCTGATTCGTCAGAAAATGTTTCTAATACTTCGTCTATCAGCTGTCCGTCTAACTTCTTAGCTTTTAGCATAAGGCGCGCCTTGTTTTTGCTTATCTTGCGTTTTTTTAAACATTCGGCATAGTCGGTCGCATAACGAGTATCGTCAAGCATGAGATTTTCCTTCAAGCGTGTAATCGTTTCTTCGGTTTCGTTTTGATTATACCCCAAAGACTGTAGCTTAATTATTATCTCCGCTTCGGTTCGCTCCTTGTAGCCTATGAATTTTGTTGCGGCATCGAGTGCGCTTATTTCCTTTTTCATTGTGGTGGAGCTTGTGTTAGCTCTATTCCCATAATCGAAAAGCCGAGCATATTGTTTTCAGATTCGCTTAGATAAACAACCGCATAGCCGCCGCCCTCGTCAAATACGTTTTCATAGGTGAAAATGTAGGGATTATCCTCTGAAAATACAACGTCCTTGTCGTGTTCATACTTCATTCCGGGAGCGTAGGTTTCGCCCTCCTCAAAAAGCCAAACACCGTCCTCATGGGTGCAGGTTAATGCGCCTGAAACCGCTTCGCTTTCTAATTTTGAGTATGTATAGGCTTCACCGAATGCAATGTTGATAAGCTCTTTCACTTCAAAATCGCTCATAGGCGCGCCATGACCGCTTACGTATGCGTTTGCCTGCGCATAGGCGTATAGGAATGCGTTCACCTTAGCGGTGGTGATGTTTGCAGGGGAAAACGTGGGACTTCCGTCATAGGAAAGCATTTGACTTTCAAGTATTGCCTGCAAAATGGGTATAAGCTCGTTTGCGGTATAAACCGAGAATATTATATCTTCGGGCGCAAAGGTTTCAACTATTTCGGAGGTTTGAATAGGCTCTTGCGTTTCGGAATCGGTGGGCGGAACATTTGAGTCGGTTGGGACGGTGCCTGGATTCTGCGTTGTGCCGGGGCTTACCTGCACGACATCGCCGGGATTTTTTGAACAGCCTGCAGTTAGACCTAAGCAGATACATAGTATAATCAAAACAAATTTTTTCATAGTTCACCTCAAAATTATGCCTTATGGGCGGTTGATTATATATTGTAGCAAAAATTTAGGGTGGTGTCAAATTGTGTCGATGGGAAGTATTGGGCAAAGCCAAAGCCGTTGCCCAATAATGCAGAATGCAAAACTAAGCACGATAGATGTTGTTTCAGTACATAGGTAATGCAAAGTTTTAGGACATAGGTAAGTCATGCAGACAGGCTATGCCCTTTGGCAACTCTACTTTCGTACCTAATTAACAAAAATTATTGCAACCGTTTGTTATCTTTTTGACTCAAAAAATTGTGGCTCGCAGTGCGCGCCGCTACATTTTATGTAATAGCAAAAGGTAATTACGATAACCTTTTCGTGTTTTCCGCATTTTGCATTCATTGAACTCTCCGTTTAATGTTCGTCTTGCCAAAAACCCACACACATGGTAGTATTATTCTGTATTTGCTTGAATGATACGGGAGGTAAAATGAGCTTTAATGATTTAACCATAAACGAATATACTGATAAATTGGCTTCCAAAGCGCCTGTTCCCGGCGGCGGCGGTGCATCTGCTCTCTGCGGTGCTGTGGGTGCGGCATTGGCATCCATGGTGTGCAACCTTACAATAGGGAAAAAGAAGTTTGCAGAGTTTGAAGGCGAGCTAAACGAAATTCTAAACGAAACACAAAGGCTACAAGCCGAGCTTTTACGGCTTTCAGACGAGGACGCAAAGGTTTTCGAGCCATTAGCAAAGGCATATTCACTTCCCAAAGAAACGCAAGAGGAAATCGAGTTCAAAGCGCAAGTTATGGAGAAAGTGTTGCATAACGCCACTATCGTTCCGCTAAATATTATGCGAGCAAATGCACAAGTGATAAGATTGCATTACAGGCTAAAAGACATTAGCTCTATGCTTGTAATTAGCGATGTTGGTTGCGGTGCTATGGCGGCAAAGTCGGCGCTGTTGTCTGCCAGCCTAAACGTTTTTATCAACACAAAGGCAATGGCGAACAGGGAAGAAGCCGAAAAATTCAATAAAGAAGCGAATGAGTTAATAGCCGAATGCTCACAAAAGGCAGACGAAACCTTCGAGTTCGTAAAAAATAAGTTGAGGTAGAAAATATGAAGATTGCAATAGCTGCTGACCATGGCGGATACGAATTAAAAGGTGAAATTCTGAAATACTTAGAAGAAATAGGACATGAGGTTACAGATTTTGGAACGGATAGCTTAAAAAGCGTTGACTACCCTGACTATGCTTTTTTGGTTTCAAATGCAGTTGTGGCTAAAACGCACGACTTTGGAATTCTGATTTGCGGAACAGGAATTGGTATGAGCATTTGTGCAAACAAGGTTAAAGGTATTCGCTGTGCACTGTGCTCTGAACCCGTAAGCGCAAGGCTAACAAGGCAGCACAACAACTCAAATGTGTTAGCAATGGGCGCAAGGATAATAGGTGTTGAGATGGCAAAGGCTATTGTTGATGCGTTTTTAAGCGGAATTTTCGAGGGTGGCAGACACGAAAACCGAGTGAACAAGATTGAAACTTGCTAAAAAGGCGAAAAAACCGCATAAACATAAAGAGGAGAGATAAGAAAGCATGGCAGATATATTATTAGGCGCACCTGTATATGAAAAGATAATGGATGATGTAAAGGCAAGATGCAGAAAGCTAAAGGTTTCAGGCACTCACCCCAAAATGGCGATTATACGCTTAGGCGACAGAGAAGACGATAAAAGCTACGAACGCAATATCGAAAGGGTTTGCAACAACGCCGATATAATCACCGAAAAGCATCTGCTAAAAAGGGATATCACACAGGATGAGCTAATAAAACTCATACATAAGCTAAATGATGACAATACCGTGCATGGAATTATGCTGTTTCGTCCGCTTCCAAAGCACATGAATGAGCCTTTCGTTTCACAACAGCTATTACCCACAAAGGATATTGACGGCATAACCGACTCTTCAATCGCAAGCGTATTCTTAGGCAGGGGAGAGGGCTTTGCGCCATGTACGGCACAGGCTTGTATAAGGTTACTTGACCATTACAACATTCCGATTGCAGGGAAAAGAGCAGTTATAATAGGCAGAAGCCTTGTAGTTGGCAGACCGCTTTCCATGATGCTGCTATGCAGAGATGCTACCGTTACTATTTGCCATACCAAGACGAAAAATATGGCGGAATTATGCAGAAACGCCGATATTCTCATTGCGGCAGCAGGCAAGGCAAGGCTTGTTAATGAGGAATTCTTGTCCGACCGCCAAGTAATTATCGATGTAGGCTTTAATGTTGACGATGATGGGAATGTTTCGGGCGATGTAGCATTCGATGAAGCCGAACCATTCGTAACCGCAATATCCCCTGTGCCTGCTGGTGTGGGCGGAATAACCGCAAGGCTTTTGGCTTTGCACGTAATCGAAGCGGCAACGATTTCACACAAAACGCGCTAATCTAAAGGGGGGAATATGCCGATACTCCAGTACGGACTCGCAGCAATATTTGGATATTTGATGGGAAATGTGCAGTCAGCCATTATCCTATCCAAACTTGCGAGGAAACCCGACATACGAACAAAGGGCAGCGGAAACGCAGGCTCTACAAATATGTTGCGTGTTTATGGCGTTACAGCTGGTGTTGTTACGCTTGTTTGCGACTTGCTAAAGGGAGTAATTGCGGTAGCCCTTGCAAGAGGAATAGTAAACTTTATAGGCGGAGACGGTGTAACGGCTGGAGCATTTGCAGGGCTTTTTGTTGTGTTGGGGCATGACTTTCCTGTTTTCTTCGGATTCAGAGGCGGTAAAGGCGTTGCAACCTCATTAGGTGTAATTTGGGCAATGATGCCGCTAATTCCTGCTATAATAATTACCGTTATTGCAGTCGGCTCAATAGTTTTTACATCTATGGTATCTTTGGGAAGCATTGTAGGTTCAATACTTTTTTTAGGTTTCGCAATTTTTTATCCGAATATTTCACTTGCCACAAGCATAGTTGCCTGTATTTTGGCAGGACTGCTTATAGTTCGCCATGTTGAGAACATAAAGCGCATAATGGCAGGCAAGGAAAATAAAATATCTTTTAAGAAAAAACAAAAAGTGAGCAATGCCGAATGACGAAAAAACTGTACTATGAGTTTCCGAATCTTTATGAATGTGAAGCTACTATTATTTCCGTAATTCAAACCGAAAAGGGTACGCAGGTTATAACAAACCAAACTATCGTGTTTCCCGAAAGCGGAGGTCAGATTTCCGACTTAGGTTTTATGAACGACTATAGAATTACCCATGCGTTCGAGCGTGAAAACGAGGTTATTCACCTGCTTGAAAGCAAAAGCACGAGTCTTATGCCAAACGATACGGTTAAAATAAAAATCGATTTTTGCAGGCGCTTTGACAGCTCCGCTCAACATAGTGGTGAGCATATACTTTCGGGGCTTGCAAAAAAGCTGTTTGGGGCAACTAATGTTGGCTTTCACATGGCTAACGATTATTCTACCTTGGATTTCGACATTGAATTATCAAGCGAGCAGTTAGCGGAATTAGAAACTCAAGCATTTAATGAGGTTTTGAAAAATTCCGTAGTTTCAACTGAGTTGGTAGATGCAGAGCAACTAAAAACGCTTAAATTGCGCAAAAAAACCGCAGGCATTGAGGAAAAGGCTGACGAGTTTAGAATCGTGTATATAGGCGATGTAGATTCATGTACCTGTTGCGGAGTTCATGTGAATGCTTCGGGCGAGATTGGCATTATTAAGCTAACCAAAGCCGAAAAATACAAGGGTGGAACGAGAATTTGGTTCTTGTGCGAAAAGCGGGCGCTTGAAGATTACCAGCAAAAGCATGACTGCTTGGACAAGTTAGCAAGGCGATTCAGCGTTGGCTTTGAGGATGTTGTAGGTGCAGTTGTTCGTCAAGGCGACGAATTAAACGATAATAAACGCATTTCAAAACTGATTATGGCAAGATATATGCAGGCGGAAGCGAAAGCGATTGTTGAGGGCGCATACGAAAAGGGCAAGACAAAAATAATAGTGCATTGCGACTATGAGGGGCTTATCGATATTCGATTGTTAGCCGATAATATCTTGAAAAATCGTGCTTGTGCAGTGTTGCTTTCGGTACAAAAGGATTCTGTTTTGTATCTTACGGCGGTTAGCGAGGGGGTAACTCCCGATTCAAGTGAGCTTATTCAAACCGTAAATGCGCTGTTGAATGGCAGAGGCGGCGGCAGAGGAGTTTTTGCTCAGGGTAAGGCGGAATTTAAAAGCAAGTCGCAGTTAGAGCAGTGCTTGAATCAGGTGTTTGAGTATTTGAAAAACGCAGTGAGATAAAGTGAGAATATCCCCAAAACAAGGTTATTAAGCGGAAAATACAAATAAATATTCGTAGTGGGAGGATGTTGCTATCTTCACGTTTTTTCGAATATTGCGAGCTTTAAGCGGTTGAAAACTTTCTTTGCCCCGAATGACTATATCGTACCTGCTGGCACGCACTGCGCGCCCCTACATATAAACTGTAACAAAACTAAGTGCCCCTACATTCTTAAAAAATAGCACAACAACAGTTCTTGATTTTGCATTCTGCATTTATTTTACAATGCTCATTATACTCAACCAATGAAAAACACTTCCGCCCACAACGAAGATATGAAACACCGAATGTGCAAACCGCTTTTTCTTCCCCAACGCATACAAAACCGCACCGATCGTATAAAGCACTCCGCCAAAGATTAAACAAAACAGCTCATGCTCATTCAAAACCTTTGGTAATATAGGCGCAGTAAAAACCACCGACCAACCCATTGCCAAATAGCAAATCAAAGACAGCTTAGAATATCGTTTCAAATCTATTGCGTTAAGCGTTGCACCAACTATTGCGGTTGCGTAGATGATTCCAAATAACGTCCAGCCTATCCATGTTGAATACTCTCTAAAAGCAACCAAGACAATAGGCGTATATGTACCTGCAATCAAGAAAAATATTGTGCAATGGTCAATTATCTGAAAAACCTTTTTGCCTAAAAGCCTTGGCGCTAACCCATGATAAATAGATGAAACGGTGTATAGCGTAATCATAAATGCACCGAATACAGCCGCAGACACGATATTGTACGGATTGCCGTTATTTGCCGCCACAATTACAGACAAAACCAAAGCTACAACTCCAAACACCGCACCAACAATGTGCGAAACCATGTTGAAAATCTCTTCCGCTTTTGTGTAATCGGGAAGTTTTCTATCAGCTAATTTTGTTCTTGTCATGCTACTATATCGCCCTTATGGGAAACCAACATAGCATCGAGTATTCCATCGATTTTTACGAGCTTTTCTGTGAAGTTCAGCTCGCTTTGACGAAGCCTTACTTCCAATGTAAGCTCTATTGCGTTCTTGTTGACGGTTTTGCTTTTGATTGAGCATTTAGGAAGCTGCTTTTGAAGCACTTTAATGGCATTCGAAGCATCCTCTGTATAGTGAACAATCAACAAATAATTCGAGGACTCATTAACCTTTACCATGTTTAGTACAACCAATGCTATTCCGATTAGCAATGCAGCAATAGCCGCTTCTAAGAAAAATGCAACACCTATGGCTATTCCCTCACCTACTGCCCAAAACATAAATACGGTGTCTATGGGGTCCTTTACGGCTGTTCTGAAACGAATAATAGACAAAGCACCTACCATACCTAAGCTAAGCGTAAGGTTGTTGCTAATAAGCATAAGCATTAAAGAGGTTACAAGCGTTAGCATAATGTAGCTGATGTTCAAACTTCTTGAATACATAACGCCACCGAATGTAATCTTGTAAATAAAGAATACAAATAGCCCTATCAAAAAGGCTACGGCAAGCGTTAAAACAAGCCTTGTGATGTCAAGCTGCATTGTGAAATAGTTCGCTGCTGCTAAGTTTAAAAAGTTCTGCATGTTCTTTCCTCTCGGGTTTTATTTTATTCGTATTTTCGGCACAAGCAATATTTACTAATGGCTGAGCGTGAGCCTACCGTTTGAATCAGCTCTCTTACGTATTGAGGCAACACCTTGTTGAATTTTACCTCCATAACCATAAGCCCGTCCTCAATAACTGGGTATGTGGGAATATCGGAATCGCAAAAATCAACGCTTCTAAAGCCTGTGCGTATATCCTTGTCAAATGTAATGCGTACATCGTCATAGGGGAATACATACGGCTCTCGTACATAATCGACTATCACGCAGGGTTTTAGTCCTTTGTGAAGAAAGTTTACATACATTTCCCTCGCAAAAGGCTCTTCCCTATACAGTAAAAAGCCATAATCGCCATCAAGAATATTATCACATTCTTGCCTTGAAAGCAATATGGAGTCCTTCAAAATATATCCAGAATCCTTGCGCTTTCTCTCGAGCTTCACCTCATCATAATTATGTCTGTATGCTCTAAGCCTGTATTTATCTCTGTTATCAACGCCTATCGCCTTTTCACGCAATGAGGAATCAAAAAAATCGTCAAAGTATAGGCTTCTAATAAAATACTCGTTTACGCCATTGCTCGCTACTGCGTTTTTATCTGCGTTTAGCGTTAATTGAAGTCTTTTCGACAGCATAATGTACTCGCCATAGTTGATATAAAACTTAAGCTCATGCCTATATAAGCGGATTTTCTTGTTTGTTCTTCTAACTCGCATTCTTTCAGCCATTGCCAAACACCTCTGCCATATACTCATCGGACAGGTTGAATTCCTCTTGAATTTGTTGCTTCACTATTGCAGGTCTGTCCTTTATAAAGCCCTTTATATAGTCGATTCCCTTTTGATACCTATCGAATGTTGAATAGTTTTTCGGGTCAACATAATCAAAGTATGGGGAAGAAGCTGAATTGAATATTGACCTCTCACGCTCTATTTCGGGAGATACATATCCATCCATCTCCTCTAATATAGTCAAAATTCTATTCGGCTCAAATACGGTTTTCATAAGCTCTGCGAACCTGCGAATAAAAGCATCACGAAAATCATTGCGCTTCAATAATGCGTTGAACAAATCCGAATACGGTTGTGCCGATTGCCGCCTTGCAGTTAGCGTTTTATGCTGCGAATAATCCCAGCCCCAGCAGAAATCATAGTAGATAAATCGCCACTTTGCACCATCCTCATACAGCCTATACATTTGGCAATTCCAATAGTCTGTGTTTGCTACATATATTTCGCATATCATGTAGTCAATAAACGAATCCATATCAATGTTTGCGGCTACATAATCATAATTTTCCTGTATGGTTAAGTCGTGGGACAGAATGTATTGTCGCAAAGCCGCCCAATCATCAACCGTTCCGTAGTTTGCACGGGTATGGGACTTAATTAAATCCATATCGGTTGTGTTGTTCGTGTTCTCGTGCTGTGCCACGAAAAACCTGTTGCGCTTTTCACGCATGAAATAAACGCCCCAATACTCGCCGTTTATATAGAGAATATATGGTTTGAAATCCTGATATAGGAAGTTCACATCATAGCCCTTCAAAACAGCCATAGAGAATTCATCTCGTAGCTTGCCATTAGCTTGGTCTTGTGCTCCGCAACGCAACACAAGCGATTTATACTCATTGAAAGGCAAATCCTCAAAGAATCTGTACTTCATACGACTTGAGCCGTACTCATCACGAGCATACACCGCTAAGCCCTTTTGCTCTCTGCCTCTGCCAAATGAGCCTGTAATCTTAATGCCTATGTTCTGTTGAAAAACCTGTGCGCCATCGTTATTAAACACTTCAAAAGACGCAGGGCGTTCCCAATCCTGCCAAAAGTTCGTGGGCTTCTGCCAATACGGCCAAGTGTCGGCCGAGGGGTCGAAGCTGTCGCCATAAGCATACATACCTGTTTTGCCGTCAAAAAGGTTTTTTGGGTCGGTGGAAAGCGCCATTACAGGCAAGGAGTGGTTCGCTCCGTCTGTTGTGAACAAAAATGTGCCGCTATTAGTCGCAAACTTGCAAAAATATCCGTCCTTGTGCGCCAAAACCCTTACAACCGTGTTTTTGTTTACGGTTATGGGTGCGGTGTACTTTTGCGAATTTACGGTTGGAGTTGTTGCATCTGTGGTGTAGTACAGCGTTTCGCCCTCTGTAACATCCAATTTCACTTCTATTGTATCAGAGTATATGCCCGGGGTAGTTTCAAAGCTGGGAGCGCAAAGCAAGCCGATATAGCCGTCATCCCCGTTTTTGGCATTCGGAGTTGCATTTTCATAGTAGCGAATCTGCATAGAAGAATCCCTGCCCACGCTCATATCGGTGTAGAAATGCTTTGCGCCTAACTTGTCTATGCAGTTTCCTTGCGTGTCAAACAAGAAAACATATTCACCCTCAGAGCTTATACCGAATGAAGCGACTAAGTAATTAGTTTCGGGAACATCCTTTTTGGGTGAAACAGCCAATAGGGTATAATACTCGCCATGCTTAATTTCTACGTTCGGAAAAACCCATTTAGCTGGATTGTTTGCCGAATCGGAAAGCGAATAGCCCCCCAAATTTATTGTTTCACCCGTATTGTTGTAAAGCTCTATCCAATCGTGAAATTGTGAATTAACCGCCAAATGCGTGTTGTTAGAGCCAGAAATCTCTGAAATATAAAGCCCTGTTGAGGGGAAAAAGCTAAGCTGTGAGAACTGCTCAAAGCCCTCCTGGGTATTAGGGAACCCTGGGGTCGGTGTGTTCGAATTCTCAAACTCGCCTGTGCCGTCAACAGCTCTTGCATACGAAACATCCGCTCCTAAGCGTGAAAACTTTACGCTGTCTATTACAACTCCGTCAGTATTGGAAAGCAACACAGCCTCCTCGTATGCTCGTAAAGAGAACGGAACATGAAGCTCTCCATCTATAAGCCCCTCCTCGCCAGAGCAGAAAATCAGCAAATAGCCCTTAGCAGGAATTTTCACGCCGTTAGGGATTATGTACTTTTTGGGTCGTGCCAAATCGTCAGAAATTCCGTAGCCTGAAAGGTCGATTTCCTTATCTGTAATGTTGTAAAGCTCTACCCAGTCGGAAAACTGCTTGTTTTTGTCCATTATGGTTGAGAGGTTTGAAGCCATAAGCTCGTTTATAACTACGGTAGGAATTACATCTTGCGGCTCTTGAGCCTTTGCCCATTCGTTAAACGCTTGTATGCCGGCTTCAGAATTTTCAAAGCCTGGTGATGGTAGCATTTCTGTCCAGTTGTTGCCCTCTCTTGCCAAGGTATTGCCCTTTTCAACAGGCTTTAGCTGAATGGAATCCAAATCTTTGCCGCCCGAGTTGAACAATACTACCTGCTCGTTTGAGGACAGCCTAAAACCAGCGTTAAGTCCGCTTAAAGTTGTATCGCCAGAGCAAAACACAATCAAATAGCCGTTAGGGGCAATCTTAGTATCTTTTGGAAACACGTATTTCACACCGTCAAAAAGCGAATCCGAAAGCCCAAAGCCCGAAATATCAGCTTCCTCGCTGCCTGCGTTATGTAACTCTACCCAATCGTGATAGCCGCCGTCTGCGCCTGCTAAAATGCCTGTGTTGTTGCTCATAACCTCGTTGATTTTCACGTCAACCGTCGGAGCATATACATTCCAATCAACTCCAAACACAAGGTATGCCGCAACTGCGGATAGCAATATGAACACTATTATTGTTGTTATTGTTTTCTTAATTCCCAAGCTACACCTCCTTTTAAGATAATAGCATAAGTGAGTTTTAAGTACAATAGAAAGTTAGTGGTTATAGTCCGTCGCATTTCTTGATTTATACTAATTCCCGATTAAAACATTGCAAGATTTGCGAGGATTTTTAGTTCAAGGCAAGAAGCACGAATGAGGTGCAGCCGGCAGCTGCATTGATTGAGAGCGACACAGCCTTGGGCGAAAAAGACCGCAAAGATGTATTGTTTTAGTCGGGGATTAGTATTAATTACTTTATTGCATACAGAAGCATTAAAAAAGCCGCACGTGTTGGTGCGGCTTTTCACTGTTGAAAAAGACTAGGCGGGCGAACACACAGGTTCGCCCCTACGACTTTTTGAGTGTTTGTTGGTTTTAACAACTACTTTTATACTCCGACTTCCGCATTTTTGTGCGTACCGCTTACTAAATTGCAGGTTAATACTATTCCTCATAGGTTTATCGACACTCTGAAGCCGCACGCTGTTGGTGCGGCTTTTCACTATGTGCTTACGATACTATGCTTTTTAGTATTGCCGTTGCATCGCCCGTGTTTACCTTTGTGTCTTGATTAAAGTCGGCGGCTAACAGTTGGTCTGCGTTTAATTCAGCACTGCTTGAAATGTATTTTAGTATCAATACTGCATCGCCCGTGTTAATGTTTTCGTCTCCGTTTACATCGCCTATTATTGCATCAGACTTTGGCCCCATAACTCTTATAGGATAGGGTGAGAAGCCAAATGAACCATCACCAAGCTGACCGTACCAACTTGAACCCCAAGTCCACAAGGAATCATCGGTTTTTACTGCCATGCTGTGGAATCCTCCTGCTGAAATTGATTTTACATCTTCCATAACCTTAATAGGTAATAATCTCGCCCATCCATCGTTACCATCACCAAGCTGACCGCTGGAATTATTGCCCCAAGCCCATAAAGAGCCGTTAGATGTTATTGCCATACTGAAGCCTTCACCTGCCGAAACTGCCAATACATCTTCCATTATCTTGACGGGTGTTAGGACGCCAAATTCATCATCATCACAACTGCCGTTGCCAATTTGACCGTAACCATTGCTGCCCCAAGCCCATAAAGAGCCATCTGTTTTTATCACTAAGTTGTGCAGACCGCTTGTAGCAATGGCTTTTACATCATCCATTATCTTTGCAGGCTTTGTAGTATTAGCATCGTTACCAAGCATACCATATAAATCTTCTCCCCAAAACCATAGAGAACCATCTGTTTTTATTGCCATGGTGTACCAATGGCTTGCCTCAACAGCTATTACATCTTCCATAATTTTTACAGGTTGTAATCTTTGTTCCTTACTTCCATCACCAAGCTGACCATATTCGTTATTGCCCCAAGCCCATAAAGAACCATCTGTTTTTATCGCTAAGCTATGGCAATAACTTGATGCTATCGCTTCTGCATTATCCATTATCTTAGTTGGCGTATTGCTGTACTCATTTTCGCCAGTATTGTACCCAAGTTGACCAAATTTGTTGAAGCCCCAAGTCCATAGTGAACCGTTTTTCTTTATTGCCATGCTGTGAAAGGTGCTTGCGGTAGCAGAAACAACATCATTCATTATCTTAATAGGTTTTGAGCTGTTATCGTTGCTTTCATCGCCAAGCTGACCGTATTCATTATTGCCCCAAGTCCATAGTGAACCGTCTTTCTTTACTGCCATGCTGTGGTAAGAGCCAGCAGATACCACAACAACGTCATCCATTATCTTTTCAGGGATACCCCTCATATACATCTTGCCATTTCCAAGCTGACCAGCAAAATTACTACCCCAAGTCCATAGCGAGCCGTTTTCTCTTATCGCCATGCTGTGTCCGCCGCCTGCGGCAACTGCTATAACATCATTCATTATTTTTATGGGGGTTTCGCTATGCAAAATGTGTGTGCCTGCACCAAGCTGACAATCTCCGTTCCAACCCCAAGTCCACAGGCTATTGTTTGATTTAATTGCCAAATTGTGAGCATCGCCTGCTGCAATAGCTACGACATCTTCCATGATTTTTTCAGGTGTAGGATTGTTCTCTCTGCCTTCGATATTTAAATCCAATTCTGAACCCCAAGTCCATACGCTGTTATCTGTTTTCAACGCCATGCTGTGGTAGGCTCCGCCTGCAACTGCTTTAACATTCTCCATAATTTTTACGGGAGCTGTTTTTTCAATTAGGCTACTGTCACCTATCTGACCGTCATCATTACTACCCCAAGCCCATAAGCTGTCGTCCGTCTTTATTGCCATGCTGTGAAAACCGCCTAACGCAATGGCTTTTATGTCGTCCATAACTTGCTTAGGCGTTAAACGGTCCTCTTTGGTGCCATCACCAAGCTGCCCGTGTTCATTATTGCCCCAAGCCCATAAAGAGCCGTCGGCTTTAATAGCCATGCAATGCGAAAAGCCTGCCGAAATCGCCACAACATCTTCCATGACTTTTACAGGCACTAAGCCGTTTTCTGTGCTGCCGTCGCCTAACTGACCTTTGTAGTTCCAGCCCCAAGTCCACAGTGAGCCGTCGTTTTTAATTGCCATGCTATGACAACTACTCGCTTCAATCGCCACAACATCTTCCATTATCTTGATAGGAGTTGCGCTGTCTTTGATGCTGTCGTTGCCGAGCTGACCGTCAAAGTTATAGCCGAATGTCCAAAGGCTGTTGTCCTCTTGCAGTACCAAGCTATGAGAACCGCCTGCCGCTATCGCAAAACAAAGGCTATCAAGCGACTTCAAATCATTGCTTTGAGCAACTGCAATGGGTCTTACAAATCCGAACGCTATAATTAGCGTTAAAATGAATGCCAAAAACTTTTTCATATTACCCTCCGAGAATAAATGATGTGTGTAAACATTCCCAACGAAGAATGCTACTTTTAATAATAACTCGGAATATATTAAAAATCAAGCGAAACTCGGAAAAATTTGTAAATTTTATGTAAATTTAACTTGCATTATCTTCTGCCTAAAATATTGTATTGCATCTCTGTAATGTACTGGGGATAGGCACAATCACGCTCAAATGCCTGCAAAACAAATGTAGCGCTTGAAAGCCGCTTACCGTTTGCGTTTGTTTCGAGCAGGGAAACAATATGGTCTTTGCCCTTAACCTTGATTTTTTCGATTTTGAACACCGAATCGTTTTCAAATACTTTTACGCAGGTATAGGAGTTGTTTTGAACGGTGAAATATTCGGTGCTCAGCTTTATATTCTTAACCGAAACCTGCCTGTCGCCAAAGAATGCGTTGAATATTTCTTGAACTTGGCTTTCGGTTAATGTCAAGGTCGGGTTAGGATTTTCGATATCAATCACGCCATAGCCATAATTGCTTGCCAAATAGGCTGTTGCACACCAAATAAAGTCGGCGTTGTCTTTCGAATAATTATGAAATTGCGATGCGTATGCAAGGGAAATCAGCACAGGCTCCATTTTCCTGCTGGCTTGCTTGCCCTCTTTCGAGTTGGGGTCGGTTGTGGGCAGGGGAGTTAGCGTTGAAATCCCCATGGGCGTTTGGGAAACCTTTGGCGTTGGCTCAACAGTTGGTTTTGTGGTTATGGGTGGAAATGTTGACCTGTTGCCTTTGTTGTTGCTTGTGCAGGCGAAAGTAATAGCAAGCAAGGTTATTAGTAATATTGATAGAATTAGCTTTTTCATATTGCCCCCTTGTGATGTTCAATGGGATATTATACTGCTTTTTTAGGGGCGTGGCAAATGGTGCTGTGAGATGAAATTTTTGTAAACTTTGTTATAGCTAATAACAAGTCGAAATATGTCGTGGTATAATATGGGTAATAAACACAGGAGGTTAAAATGGCTATTCAAAAGACTGAATACAATTTGTTGGTGTCTTGTCCTGGCGATATTAAAGATGAAATCAATATTATCGAAAAGGTGGTTAATGAGTTTAATGAGAAATACTCGGATACTCAGAGAATAAGGCTTACATGGAAACATTGGGGAAAAGACTCATATAATCAATCTGGCGGACGACCCCAAGAGCTTCTCAACAAGCAATTTATTAAAGATTGTGATGCTGCCATAGCAATTTTTTGGACTAGATTTGGCACTCCGACTGATGAATACGGCTCAGGTACAGAAGAAGAGATAAATATAATGCTTTCACAACAAAAGCAAGTGTTTTGTTACTTTTCAGAAAAAGATATTCCTCACCATCTACTATCAAGCCCCGAGCATATAAGGCAACATCGTATGATAAAAGATTTCCAAAAAAGATACGAACAGAATAATCTTCACTACACTTATAAATCAAATGAAGATTTTGAGAAAAAATTGTTTGCGCATTTATCTATGTATTTTTTAAAAAAAGGAAAAACACTAAGTGCAAAAAAATCTAATTTAGTTATCCAGAGCATTGAAAATAATAAGTTGAATGCCGAAATAAGCTCCCAGCCGTTTATTATTAAAGATGCAGATGCCCTGCTAAATGAAATTAAAGAGCTATGCGGTTTGATTAAGAATTATCAGATAAGTGATACTCCTTCATTTACAAGCTACTCTGCAATAGACTATAACTGTAGTAGCAGCAGCTCCTTAAAACCTAAGCGAGTAGTATATCCATCCGAAAAAGAGAATTTTATTAAAGAATTTGCCTTATCACAAAACATTGTTCTATCAAGTAACTTTTTCTCGCTTGGTGATCTCCGTAAGAATCTAATGTATATTGATAATCTGAATAATTACTATCTTGGAGAAGCAGATGAACAAAGCAAATTAGAAAGCCTCAATAAATTATATGAATTAGTTCTTGTGTGTTCATGTTATGACGATTATTCATTTTTAAGATGCGTTAGTTTAGCTATAGGCAATTATGGCGAGAGTTTTGATGAAGATATCGATGTATCACTCACGTTTAAACCTGAAGCAATTATTTTGCCAAAGCAATTACCTACCTTCAATAATATAAAAATGAAATATATGCTCAATCAACATAAACTTGATGATGTTTTTAAAATTCCCGCAACCTCAAATTATGATAAGTATTTAGTGAGCAAAAACTATAATACTTCTGTTAATAGCACAAAACACCATCCTTTTCTATACCTTGAAAAGGATTTAGTAAAAGAGTATTGTAAATTTCTAAATGAAACTTTTCAGTATGATATTTTCGAAGAGGAAGATTCTATTGTAATAAAACTTCATATAGACTATTTAAAGCACAATACAACAGTTGCGTTTCCAACGGTTTTATTTGTTACGAAAAAAATTACTGAGTTCGATTATAAAATTACATCAAAGCATAACAGCTCAATAATTGAAGGGACTGCAAAAGTTGAACATTATAAAGAGTAACGTTATGCTAAACAGAAAATATATATTCCCCCATCCCCATTCCACTTGAAATAATCCCATTTATATTGTAATATTGAAGTAAGTATCGTGTATGATACAAAAAATATCTATATAAGGGAGCGAAACAGTAATGATTGAAGTAAAGAATCATGGCGTTTACCTCGTTGGTGGCAAACCCCAAGAAGCAGCACCTGCAGGGTTAAATCCTGAACAGGGCAGACAGAACACCATTGCATATTCCATTTTGAATGCACACAACATTGGCGATTCAAAGAAAATGCGCATCAAGTTCGACAGTCTTGCATCACATGACATCACATACGTAGGTATCATTCAAACAGCACGTGCAAGCGGACTAAAGGAATTCCCCATTCCCTATGCTATGACAAACTGTCATAACTCGCTTTGTGCAGTTGGTGGCACAATCAATGAGGACGACCACGTATTCGGACTTTCTGCCGCTAAAAAGTACGGCGGAATTTTTGTACCCACAAACCAAAGCGTTATCCACTCATACGCAAGAGAAGCAATGGCTAAATGTGGTGATATGCTTTTAGGTTCCGACTCACACACTCGCTATGGCGCATTGGGAACAATGGGCGTTGGCGAAGGCGGCGGCGAGCTTGTAAAGCAGTTGCTTTCAAACACCTACGATATCAATGCACCTGAAGTTGTGCTTGTTTATCTAACTGGCGCTCCTAAAAAGGGAGTAGGCCCTCACGACGTAGCTTTATCATTAGTTAAGGCTACCTTCAAGAGCGGCGTTGTAAAGAACAAGGTTCTCGAGTTCACAGGACCTGGAATTAACTCCTTGCCCGCTGATTACAGAAACGGTATAGATGTTATGACAACTGAAACCACCTGCCTAACATCAATTTGGGAAACTGATAAAGAAATCGAAAAGTTCTACAAGATTCATGGCAGACCCGAAGCGTACAAGAAGCTACAACCCAAGGACGGCGCATATTATGATGCTATGATTACAATCGACTTGTCAAAGGTTGAGCCTATGATAGCATTGCCCTTCCACCCCTCGAACGCATACACAATCGCAGAGTTCAAGGCAAATGCAAAAGAGCTTTTGAAAGCAGTTGAGGAAGACGCAAAAGCAACCTTCGGAAGCAAGGTTGACCTAAAGCTCACCAATAAGGTTGTTGGAAAAGACGTATATGGCGACCAAGGTATTATCGCTGGTTGCTCAGGCGGCTTGTTCGATAATATCGTTGAAGCGGCACAGATTTTAGACGGCGGCTCAACAGGCAACAACTATTTCGGACTTTCGGTTTATCCCACAAGCATTCCCGTTAGCTTAGAGCTTACACGCATAGGCGCAATCGAAAAGCTACTCGCAGCTGGCGCAATAATTAAGCCCTCTTTCTGCGGTCCTTGCTTTGGCGCTGGAGATGTTCCCGCAAACAATGGTCTATCACTACGCCATGTAACCCGTAACTTCCCCAATCGTGAAGGCTCAAAGCCAAGCGATGGTCAGGTAGCTACAGTTGCTTTGATGGACGCACGTTCAATCGCAGCAACCGCACTAAACGGCGGCAAGATTACAGCGGCAACGGAAATCGATTACGAGCCTAAGCACAGCGAATATGTATTCGACAAGGCAGTTTATGACAGGCGCATATACTACGGCTTTGGCAAGGCAAACCCCAACGAAGAGTTGAAGTACGGTCCCAACATCACAGACTGGCCCAAAATGTATGACCTTACAGACAACATTCTGTTGAAGTTAGCAGCAGTTGTAAGAGACGAGGTTACAACAACAGACGAGCTTATCCCCAGTGGCGAGGCGGCTTCCTATCGCTCTAACCCCATGAGGCTTGCAGAGTTCACACTTTCAAGGCGTGTACCCGAGTATGTAGGCAGAGCAAAGGAAATCAAGGCATTGGACGAAAGCCGCAGAGCCGGCAAGGTTCCTGCTGAAATTACAGAGGCTTTAGCGAAAATTGGAAACGCTGCTGAGTTGGCTAAGAATACTACTGTAGCATCCTGCGTATTTGCTAACAAGCCGGGCGACGGTTCAGCACGTGAGCAAGCAGCATCCTGCCAAAAGGTACTTGGCGGCTTGGCTAATATCTGCTATGAATATGCAACAAAGCGTTATCGCAGCAACTGCATTAACTGGGGTATCATTCCCTTCACATTGGCTAAGGGTGCAAAGTTCGATTACAACGAAAACGACTATGTATTCGTTCCTAATGTTAGGGAAGCCATTGCAAACGGCAAGGAAGAAATACCTGCTAAGGTTATCACCAAGAACGGAGTTCATGACATTACATTGTACTGCGCAGGACTTACACCCGATGAGAAGG
>LSQX01289493.1_pt1 | contig 20610 bp, 15 predicted proteins | sample 654561 | NCBI WGS metagenome assembly LSQX01 (sample SAMN04489861, study PRJNA283612) | anaerobic digester metagenome | isolation source: 4 biogas reactors fed with cattle manure at either 37C or 55C with and... | place: Denmark: Kongens Lyngby | collected 2014 | reverse complement strand
TCGGCAGACATGCCGGGCGCACGAGGTGGCAGTGGGCGCCCAAACACCCCTGCCCATGAGCCTGTGTATGTGCCGATGACTGCCTTCTCCTTCGCTCATCCTATCGAGCGGTATTCACAGTTGACACTGCCCGTTGCCTTGATCCGTGCCGTTTAACCACCTGCCGCGGAACCCGGAGTCGGAGAAGCGGTCTAGGCTGCCTATGTCACTTGCTCGCAACGCCACCGCTCGCCGTCAGACGAGCTGTGGCTGGTTGAGTTTGCGACCGTCGCCCACATGACCGACCCTCACAAACCATGGACGGTCGAAAAGGTCGATCAAGTCAAGTGCTCAACTTGCTCAACCCATGTGCTGAAGGCCAACAGCGCTCCCAAAGCATAACGCGCTCCAGGCAACACCGACGAGACGTCCAGATATTCATCAAGCGAATGGAGCGCGCCGCCTGTGGCTACGCCGATACAGATGGCAGGAATTCCTTTGGACAGCGGCACGTTTGCATCAGTGCTGGCCCACGAAGGGGTCACCTGCACGCCCAAAGCCGCCGCCATCTCGGCGTGAGTTCGAACAAGCGGATGATCATCAGGTATACTGCCTCCCGGCCGTTCTCCCACCACATTGATTTCGACATGCACCTCGTCGTCGGCGATGGCTTGCCTAATGGCTTCCCGTACAGCCCGGTCAACAGAATCCAGGGCCTGTGGCTCTTGCGATCGCATGTCGATCAACATGCGCGCTTCACCTGCGATCGAGTTCACGGAAACCCCACCTTCGATCACGCCCACATTGAGCGTGGTCCGCGGCTTGCTAGGCAGACGAAGCGAATCGATAGGGGCAATGGCCCGTCCTAGAGCATGCACGGCACTGGGGCGCCCGTAATCATACCAGCTGTGCCCGCCGTCACAGGTCATGATCACCTCAAAGCGGCGACTGGTGACCCCCTGATAACAAATCTTGCCAAAACTGCCGTCCAAGACCAGCACGGCCTCCACAGGCCAGTGACTGGCAGAACCCTCCTCGAAAAGGTACTTCATCCCTTTCAGATTACCCAGTCCCTCTTCGCCCACATTAGCCACAAAGGCAAGCCCGTGCTTCGGGCGGTAGTCAATCTCGCCCAAAAACCGCGCCAGTTCAATCATCAAAGCCACGGATGCTGAGTTGTCACGGATGCCGGGTGCATACCAACGCTCTCCCTCGCGTCGAACGCGCACGTCCGTGCCGGCGGGAAATACGGTGTCGAGATGAGCAGTCACAAGCAAAAATCCCTGGCCGGCCTCGGGTTCCCTGAAGACATAGACCACATTGCCGCAGTCGTCAATGGTCGTCGTTCCCCGCGGAAGCTGTTGCATAACTGCTGCTACATACTGAGCCCGTGTCTGTTCTGCAAAGGTTGGCGCTTCTATCTCGCAGATCTTAACGATCTGCTCCAAGAGCTCATCGATTCGCTCCTCAAACCAGACCGTCCCTTGCCGGTGAATCTGCCAGTCGACTACCATGCCCCGCCGCCCCCCTCAATGCATCTAGCCGCGTAATGAGACATTCTCAGACGCCAAAGCCTTCTTGATACGTTCCACAACCTCATTGATCTCTTCATCAGTCAACGTGCGATCAGCTGCTCTGAAGCTGCACGAGTAGGCAAGACTTCGATAACCATCGGGCACTTGCCTGCCCTGGTAGATGTCGAAGAGCTTAACGTCATCCAGGACGGACCCTCCTTCTTGCCTGATTATCTCAACCACCCGTTCCGCAGGCATCTCAACGGGCACCAACAGAGCAAGATCACGGAAAACAGCCGGATAGCGAGGCAGTGACACGGCCTGAGGCGGTCCGCCGGCGTCCTCGAGCACCTCAAGATCAAGTTCCAGATAAAATGCTCTCTCAGGCAGATCATAGACCTGCTGTACGAGCGGATGCACCTCGCCCAAAAAGCCTACGACCCGATCTTTCCAGACAATCTCTGCCGCACGCCCGGGATGAAGACCGGCACACACGGCTGCCCTGACGGAAAGATCTATGCTGAGTGTCTTGGCTATCACTTCCAGGATTCCTTTGAGTGTGAAGAAGTCGATTTCGTGCTTACCCCAGGCGCTGACAGGACTTCCCATCATGGCGATGCCCAGAGTACGCCGCTCTTCGGGTTGCGATGTAACGGGCCACTCTTTCGGGAAGAAGACATTACCGATCTCAAAAAGATGCACTACGCCGTTTTGTCTGGAAGCGTTACGACTCAGGGCTTCCATGAGGTTCGGCATCAGGGTTGTGCGCATCACGCTTTGATCTTCTGTCAAGGGATTGAGGATCCGCACAGCACGTCTCCTGTCATCGTCCGGCGGAAAGCGCAACAGATCAAAATGACGCGGCGAGATGAAGCCGTAGGTGATGGTCTCATACAGACCGGCCCCGATACATACTGCTCTGAGCTGATCCAAAAGACGCATCTCCTGCGACTGCGCGCCGACGCTGGCTGTCTCTTGAGGCAGCGTGGCAGGGATGGCATCGTATCCGTGGACGCGGGCCACCTCTTCAATGAGATCTTCCTCAAGCTCAATATCCCGGCGATAGCTGGGAATCGACACGTGCAGTGTCTGATCCGCACCTTCCTCGGACTCAAGCCCCAGCCGACGAAGGTGCTCAGCTATCTCACTCACGGACATCGTGGTTCCCAATAGCTTATTGACCCGCTGAGGCCGCAAGTTAACCACCCGGGACGACTCCAGGTCGCCGTGAACGTCAATCATCCCCGAGGCAACCGTGCCGCCGCACAGTCTGCAAAGCAGTTCGGCAGCTCTGTCAGCCGCAGCAGGGGGCAGGTGTGGATCCAATCCTTTTTCAAAACGACCCGATGCTTCGCTGCGCAAACCCAGTTTGCGAGATGTCTTTCTCACGGATATGTTGTCGAAGTTGGCCGCTTCAAGCAACACATCGGTGGTCTCCGGCCTGATTTCAGTATTCTCACCGCCCATGACGCCGGCAATGCCCACCGCTCCCTCAGCATCCGCTATGACCAGCATCTCCGGATCCAGTCGGCGTTCCTGGCCGTCCAAGGTGACCAGTATCTCATCGGGCTTGGCCCGCCGGACGATGATCTGTCTGCCCCTGAGCAGGGAAAGATCGTAGGCGTGCAGGGGTTGTCCCATTTCCAGCATGACGTAGTTGGTGATGTCCACTACGTTGTTGATCGGACGCACGCCGGCGGCACGCAACCGCTGCTGCATCCACAGGGGTGACGGTCCCACTCTCACACCGCGTATCACGCGGGCACAAAAGCGGGGGCATAGATCAGAATCCTCGACGGTTACTTTAGCGAGAGAAGTCACGGGTTCACCGGTCTTTGCGATCTCAGGCTTCGGCACACGTACCGTTCCCCCGGTAAGAGCCGCCACTTCCCGCGCCAGACCAATCACGCTCAGACAATCAGGACGGTTGGGGTGAATCTCAAACTCAATCACAGCATCGCCAAGGTACAACAGCTGAGCGACATCGCTTCCTAACGGGGTGTCTTCAGGAAGCACCATCACTCCGGAGTGGTCATCCGAAATCCCCAGCTCATCCTCAGCGCAGAGCATTCCGTATGACTTCACACCGTGGAACTCCGCAACAGCCACCGGCCCGTCAATGCCGACCACGCGAGCTCCGGGCAAGGCGACGGGGACTTTGATCCCCGGTTCCAGATTCGGCGCCCCACTCACAACGCTGATATCGCGATCACCGATATTGACATGACATACTAACAAATGATCCTTTGTCGGATGAGATCCCGAGCCTTCTATCCGACCGACGACGACTCCACTGACGTCTGCACCGAAGCGTCTTATGCTTTCAACCTTCTGACCCAAATTGGTCATCCGCTCCGCCAACTCGTGTGCAGGCCACGGAACGTCCACGTATTCTTGTAGCCAACTCAACAGCACAAGCATCGTCTAATCCATCCCCCTTTTGAGCCACTGGCCTACATAAACTGGCGCAGAAAGCGTACGTCGCTTTCATAAAGCAGCCGCATGTCTTCAATACCGTAGCGCAACATGGCTATTCTTTCGAGCCCGAGACCGAAGGCAAAACCGGTCACCTTTTCGGGATCGTAACCTACGGCTTCAAACACCTTCGGATGCACCATACCGCAACCGAGGATCTCAATCCAACCCTCATACTTGCACAGGCGACATCCTTCGCCCGCGCAGACAAAACAGGAGACGTCGACCTCGGCACTGGGCTCCGTAAAGGGGAAATAACTCGGTCTGAATCGCACGCCGCGATCCTTATCGAAAAGCTCCCGGATGACCAGTGTCAAAATGCCCTTCAAGTCCCCGAAGGTGACATGCTCATCAACCAAAAGCCCTTCGACCTGGTGAAACATGGGAGAGTGCGTGGCATCCGCCGCGTCTACCCGATACACTTTGCCCGGAGCGATCATCCGCACCGGAGGATCTTGTTTTTCCATCGTTCGTATCTGGACCGGTGAGGTCTGCGTACGCAGCAGCAGATCTTCCGTAATGTAGAAGGTATCTTGCATGTCCCGAGCCGGGTGATGCTTAGGTTCGTTCAGGGCCTCGAAATTGTAATAATCGGTCTCCACCTCGGGGCCTTCTATCACTTCGAAGCCCAAGCCGATGAAGATCCTCTTGATGTCATCCAATACCAACGTCAAGGGGTGGCGACCCCCCCTGGGTACCAGACGGCCGGGCAGTGTGACATCCACCGATTCGGCTTTCAAGCGCTCCTCCAGCGCAGCATCGCGAAGCGCCTCGCCCCGCGCTTGGAGAAGCTGTTCCACCTCATCCCGGACGCTGTTGACCAGACGCCCCATGACGGGACGCTCCTCGGCAGGCAACGAGCCCATCCCCCGCAGAAGCTGCGTCAGCTTTCCCTTCTTGCCAAGAATCTCGATTCGCACCGCGTCAAGAGCTGATATCGATGCGGCCTGTTCAATCCGCTCTTTTGCGGTGCGTCTTATATGCTCGATTTGTTCACGCACTGCCTGAATCACCTGCTTTCCTCTCCAGCTAAGAAGTCTCGAATACAAAAAAGCCACTTTCGTCGAAGGGACGAAAGCAGCTCTCACGTGGTACCACCCTATTTTCAGTTGCACGCCACGCTATGTACGACGCGCACGGCGTACAACCCTTTGCCGGCCTTAACCTTAACTTGAGACACAGCCTGCCCATGTAACGGTGGGCTACCGATACCGCCTACTTACGCCTACCTACGGTGTTCAGCGGACAGCTCGAGAGTGAATTTCATCCGGATGGTATGCCCGAGGGCTCTCAGTCTCTGACCCTCTTCCCTGTGACTCCGTGCCCGGATTACTTTTCTCTTTCATTGCCTTTGGCGCGCCAATGATACGCGTTGATACGCCCCGGGGTCCTAGTTGGCCTGTACCTTCAGTTGTCTGTAGAGGAGATATGCGGCTACGGAACCAGTTGCCTCAAAAATCTTCCAAAACAACTCAGCGGCAGACATATTTGGACCCCCACCCTTTCATATAGTCTCCGGGTGTGCTGGCCTCATTATATCACACCGCTTTGACGTTTACAACTCGTTAACAAGGTTCCGTTCTGCGTTGGCGCAAGGATTCATACAAGACGACAGCAGCAGCTACAGCCGCATTCAGCGACTCTGCTCTGCCGGGCATCGGGATATGTGCAAAAACAGGATCTGCCGCCAGCCAATCCGGTGCCGGGCCATGGGCCTCATTGCCCACCACGACAGCGGTGGCTCCGGTCAGGTCCACCTCATAATGGGCCAGCGGACCCGACGAATCGCACACCACAAGGCGATACCCCTCGGCACGAGCCCGGGCGATCACCTCCGCGTGGCGGGCATTACTCCACACCGGGATGGAATATATGGCTCCGGCGCTGGATCTGACCACTTTAGGGCCTGTGAAATCGACGCATCCCGCGGTGAGAACCACGGCGGCCCCGATCGCCGCTGCAGTACGGAGCATGGTTCCCAAATTGCCCGGATCGCTTATGCGATCAGCCACCAATACCAGACGCTCTTCCGCAAGAACACTTGGCCCCGCTTCTGCCGGCGCGGCAGCGACGGCCACCAATCCCTGAGGCGTGACCGTGTCGCCAAGTGTCTCCGTCACTCTCTCCGTCACACAGATCAACTGAGCACCGTGTCGCTCCAGCTCTTGCAATAGCGATTGCCAGCGCCCCGAAGCCGCATCCGTATAAAAACAGCTCACAATGTGCGCGCCTGCCCCCAAGGCTTCGGCTACAGAGCGTCCCCCTTCGATCAAGAGCTCACCGCTCATCTGCCTGTACTTGCGGTCGTGAAGAGCTCGGGCACGTTTTATCCTGCTGTTGGAAGGGCTGGAGATGCTCATGTTATCTAGCCGAGTTGACTCTTGGCCAAATCAACCAAGGCGGTGAATCCCGCGGCGTCATTGACCGCCATATCCGCAAGCATCTTGCGATTGACCTGCACTCCGGCCCTCTTCAAACCGTTGATGAAACGGCTGTAAGAGATGCCGTTGATACGGCAGGCAGCGTTGATGCGGGTGATCCAAAGCCGACGGAAGTCCCGCTTGCGGACACGCCTGTCTCTGTAGGCATACATCAACGACTGCATGACCTGTTCGTTAGCCGGTCTAAAGAGCTTGCTTTGGTGCCCCCTGTATCCTTTGGCGAGCTTCAGGATTCTCTTGCGACGACGCCGCCTTGCTACGGCGCTTTTTACCCGTGGCATCTTCTTTTTACCCCCTCAGACAGATTGTCGGCGCTTTTCATACGCCCTTAGGCGTACGGCAGCATTTTGGCGACACGCTTCTCATCGTTGGCACTTACCACCCCGGGCTGACGCAGACCGCGCTTGCGCTTCGACGTCTTTGAACCCAGCAGGTGTCGACGAAAAGCTTTATTCCGACGGAATTTACCGCTCACAGTCCTTTTGAACCGCTTTGCTGCTCCTCTGTGCGTCTTCATCTTCGGCATAACGATCCACACCTCCATCAGCTCTGACCCCCGGCTTATCGACATCGGGGCAGAGAAAAAGCGAGCGGCAAGCCGCTCGCTAAAAACAACACGTCTCAGCCTCACCGACGACGGTGTGGCATAGGCGTCTTCGTTCAAACACCTGCTGGCAACCGATCAGGCGCCGCAGGGTGAGAAGCGGCTGGCTTCTACTTGGGCACATCATATCACGCCTGGTAGCGGCGGTCAAACATTACTTGCGTTCGGCAACCTCTTTCTTCACCTGAGCGATGAACTCATCGACCGACAGCGTCCCCTGCTCTCCTCCCGCGCGCCGACGCACAGCCACGGTGCCATTCTGTTCTTCTTTTTCGCCAACCACCAGCATATAGGGGGTCTTCTGCAACTGAGCCTGGCGGATTTTGTAACCGATCTTCTCGTTTCGATCATCAACCTCGGTGCGAATACCCTCGGTCTTCAGTCGCTTGGCTACTTGCAAAGCATAGTCAACGTAGTTTTCACTAATCGGTAAGACACTGGCCTGTACGGGAGACAACCAGACCGGAAAGGCTCCCGCGTAGTGCTCTATCAGTACTCCGATAAAGCGCTCCAGAGTACCCATGATGGCCCGGTGAATCATTACGGGACGTTTGTGCTCACCGTCAGCGTCCACGTAGGTCAGATCGAAACGGATGGGAAACTGGAAGTCCAGCTGTACCGTGGCACACTGCCAGGTTCGTCCTATGGCATCGGTGACGTCGAAGTCGAGTTTCGGTCCGTAAAACGCGCCGTCGCCGGGATTGAGCTCATACTCCCGACCTAGGGTTTCCAGAGCTTCAACCAACGATGCCTCGGCTTTGTCCCACAGAGCCTCATCGCCCATGAAATCGTCCGGCCGGGTCGACAGCTTGATTTTATAGGGCATGTCAAACGTGGTGTAGATCACGTCGACCAGCTCCAGGACGTCCTTGATCTCCTCAGTGATCTGGTCCTCGCGGACAAACAAGTGGGCATCGTCTTGATGGAAGCCACGGACCCGCAAGGCCCCGTGAAGCGTACCGGAGGCCTCAAAGCGAGACAACGGTCCGTACTCCGACAGCTTGATGGGCAGATCCCGATATGATCGGGGCGCGCTCTTATAGAGCAAGCAATGCGCCGGACAGTTCATCGGTTTGCAGGACATGGGTTCTTCCTCATTGTCGATGACAAACATGTCCTCCCTGTAGTGATCCCAATGTCCGGAGCGCTGCCACAAGGTTGAGCGCAGAATCCACGGCGTGGACACCTCTTGATAACCTCTGGCCTCCTGCAACTGTCTGGAGAAATCCTCCAAGAGTCGGTAGAGTATCCATCCCTTGGGATGCCAGAAAATGAATCCGGGCGCCTCTTCTTTGAATGAAAACAGATCGAGCTCGCGCCCCAGTTTGCGATGATCCCGCTTAGCCGACTCTTCCAGTTGATGGAGATAGGCGTCCAACTGCTTTTTTTGAGGCCAGGCGGTTCCGTAGATGCGCTGCAACATGATGCCTTGAGCATCGCCGCGCCAGTAAGCGCCCGCAACGGAGAGCAATTTGAAAGCCTTGATGCGCCCCGTACTCGGCACGTGCGGGCCTCGGCACAGGTCCACGAAATCACCCTGTTTGTACAGCGTGATGGGTTCGTCGTCTTCCAGCTCTTCGATGATCTCGAGCTTAAACGGCTCCCCGGCAAACAGTTCTGCAGCTTCCTCTCTGGAGACCTCTATGCGCTCGATCGGCAAGTCCTCTTTGGCTATCTTTGCCATCTCGGCCTCTATAGCGGCGAAATCATCGCTGGTGATGCTTCTGGTACTCTGCACATCGTAGTAGAAGCGGTTCTCCACCACAGGCCCGATGGCCAGATGGATGCCGGGAAAAAGCCGTTGCAACGCATGAGCCATGAGATGTGCTGCGCTGTGTCGCAGTATCTCCAGCCCCTCGGGCGAGTCCATGGTGACGATGCTCACGTCAGCATCCTTTTCGATGGGACAACTAAGATCAACGAGTTGTCCGTCGATCTTGGCCGCCACTGCTTCCCGAGCCAGCCGGGTACCGATGCTTTTGGCCACATCAAGGGGAGTTGATCCTAGGGGAAACTCTTTTTGCGAACCATCCGGAAGCCGCACTACGACCGACATCTCATCCACCTTCTTTATGATAACTGCATCTCGGGGGACCGAATCACAAGGGCCCTGACAAACAAAAAAGGCACACTCCTGGGACGAGCATGCCTCGCGGTTCCACCCGGGTTGACGAAAAAACTTCCGTCCGCCTCATGTTGCGGTATGATATCGGACCGCTGCCGGTATCCTTAATCAGCTCGTTGAGCCTTTCGGTCTACAACTCAGAGGTGGTTTCGGGACTACCTTGACTCAGCCGGGCTTTCAGCCGACGACCCAGCCTCTCTGAGAGGGGTAGCTTCCCGACGGATCCTCGTCATCGCCTTGCACTTTGCTTATTATGGAGGCCATTATAGCCTTCGTCGCGTCATCATGTCAACCCCCGACGCCAAAAAACGACAATGACCGCCTGGACGATCCCGATCAAAAAACCTAGAATACCGCCGAGGATCTCAATGTAGCGCAGTTCACGCTTGCTTATGCTGAGCACCATCTTCTCCAGCTCATCGAGATCGAGCTCCATGATCTTATCGTAAACCATCTCGCTGACGTGAAGATTCTCTTTTATGCGTCCTCGCATCCCCTCTGTGGCCGCGGCCACCATCTGATGGGCTTCGCGTCCCGCCGCATCGCGGACAAAACCGGCAATCGCATCTTGCACGGCACCGGGGAGAAAATCAGGCAAAACGGTTCGGACACGCTTGTCCACATGACAGGCGATGCTATCGGCAATGACCTCGCGATACTCTTGGTTGTCAAACATGTCCACCAGACTGTCGATCGGCAGCAAGTCGTTTTCCACGATATCGCCGATGGCTCGAGCCAATTCCTCATGGCGCCGCGGAATGAGCCCGTGAACAGAAAGGCTCGTACCCGGAATGGTCACGGGATGACGCGGTCTAAAGAGCATGCGAATCGCAATGACATTTGTTACGTAGCCGATGAGACCGCCTATGACGGGCAGTATCAACCATTCGGCGCTCAGCAACCGGCGTCGCCCCCTGTATACGTGTTGCCACATCTATTCTCATCGTGTGCGTCTGGCTCCTGCTAGGCCCGATGATAGGTCACCCTCTCTTGAAATATGTCCCTGATCAAATCCACAACAGGCAGATCCGCATCGCAGTATAAATGGAGTTCCAACGGAGCCAGAATGATCAGTATACTCACAAGCAGATCGGCAGAATCGACCGCGTCGACGCTGATATCCGACAGAAAACGAGACATGAGTCCGTGGTCAATCGTGTCTCCTGTCTCGTCAAAAAGAAGAAAACGGCCACTACGATAGACAAAGACATCGATCCGGCTCACGAAGCTGTCCGTTTCCTCAACGAAGCAGCGCAATAACTGTATGATATCACGGCAGGCAGATTCGTCGTTCAGCTCCGCTATAGCCTGCGCGACCAAAGGAGCAGACCGTTGCACGTAACAACCAAGGCGAAAATCAGCAAAGCCCTCAAGGTGGACAAAACCGTGGTTAAGCAAGAAATCCATCACTTCAACCGTGGTTTCATGCCCGGCCATCCACGTCGCCATCCGCAGCAGACGGGCCAGACGCGCCCGGAGTCGGCGACGATCCGGATAATCCCGTCCAATGCTTTCGCGCTTCAATAACCTGGGCACCCACTGTCTTATAAAGCTTGCCTTGATGATATCCGCCAGTGCCGAAGCGATATGGTAAGTGAGTATCTCAAATCCCGAACCCTCCGCCTCCCGACAACGGCACAGGAAGCGGCTTTCCGTTGAGCATTCTTGTTCGGACCAATGCAGTATGAGTCCGTCACGGCGTATCAGAGGATCAAGTTGCTCAAGGCATCGACGCACTTGAGCGCTGTGAGATCTTGTGGCGACTATGATCTCGCCCACGGGGCACACCCCTTTCTTGGCGGACAGTATATGTCTTGCCGCAGGACACTATACTGTGCCAACGTAGCGCCGGGGCAGGAGGCGAGAGCCTCAGTCCTGAATAACCCAAAACAAGTGAGTCTGGAACGGATCGGATGGAGTGAGATGCATGTCCAAATTCTGGTCACGTGTTTTGTGGGCCCTCGTCGCCCTAGTGTGCATTGGAATGATCGTCGTGTGGCTTATCCCCACGCCGCAACGGCCGGGTGACGCCTCCGAAGAAGAAAAGCAAGCCGTGATCGCCCGGATCAACGAAGCGCAAGAAGCTCTCCCCCATGTCAAGTTGGACAAAATCAAGGCCCATGGCAACCGGGTCGTTGAGCTCAATGTGACCTGGACCGGAGAAAACCCCCCGCCCAGAAACGACCGACGCGCCTGGGGAATAGAAGCAGATCGTATCGCCGTGGTTATCGCCAGCGATTACCTTCCTGAAGGCTGGCAGGTCAACGTGGCTCTTTGGTACCGACGCCTACCCAGAGGAGTGGCCGGACGCATCGCCGGCGATGATCCGGAAGGCGGCCCGGCGTGGCTCTTCCATGGCCGAGAAGGACGAGAACTTCTAGAACAGGGGATGGAATGATGTTAACCCGATGGTACGCTGTCGAAGACTTAGAGCGAGTGATCATCCCGCGGGAAGACTATGAGCCTTTCCCCAAGATAACGGACCGACAAGCCTGGGATGGCCTCCCCGAAGCATTGCGGACAGCTCTTGTGGAATCGGCAAGGGAGTATATCGGCTGGTCGTGGCCCGCACTGCCGGCCACTCTTTTTATGGAGTTTCGGCGTTACGGCGATCGTCGACGATATGAAAAGCAGCATTTTGCCCGCCGGCGGGCTCTAGAGGCCATGATCATTGCCGAGTGCATAGAGGATCAGGGACGATTCATCGATGAGACCATAAACGGCATATGGCATATATGCGAGGAGTCTTTTTGGGGTATACCCGCGCACACCTATTCAAGCGAGCCACTTCCCGATACGGCGCGCCCGGTCATCGATCTTTTCGCCGCTGAGACCGGTGCGCTGATGGCCTGGGGACTTTATCTGTTACAGCCCCGGCTCGATGCCGTCAGCCCCGTGATCGGAGAACGCGTTCTCCGTGAGGTGCGTACAAGGATCTTGGACCCGTTTTTACAACGCGATGATTTTTGGTGGATGGGTCTGACAGCTCCCAAACGGCAGCTGAATAACTGGACTCCGTGGTGTGTGTCCAACTGTCTGTCGGCGGTGCTCATATGCGAAGACGATCCCGCCCGTCGTCTGAAAAGCATCGCCAAAGCCTTGCGCATCCTGGACAACTTCCTCATCCCCTACCCCAAAGACGGAGGATGTGACGAGGGACCCTCATATTGGGGCCGAGCAGGCGGTTCTTTGTTTGACTGCCTAGAACTCCTTTATTCGGCCTCCGACGGGCAAATCTGCCTCTACGATGAACCTTTGGTTCAAGATATCGGGCGTTACATGTACCGTTCGTTTATCAGCGGGCGCTACTTTGTCAACTTCGCCGACGGTGATGCCATCGTCAATATCCCGGCTGATCTGGTCTATCGCTACGGTCGCCGCATCAACGATCCGCTCTTGTCCGCCCTGGGCTCCGGCGCGCATCACGCTCGCGGCGAACAAAGGTTTAAGCTGCGAGACTCCCTGCTGCGCCTGCTTCCCGCTGTCTTCAACTTCTCCGAGATAGAAAAGGCCACGGCGCAACCACCCTTTGTCAAAGATGTCTGGCTGCCTGAGATACAGTTCATGGCTGCCCGTGAAAAGTGCTCAGACGAAGGGCTGTATCTGGCTGCCAAAGGGGGTCACAACGCGGAGAGTCACAACCACAATGACGTCGGGCATTTTGTGGTCTACGCCAACGGTCGTCCGGTGATCATCGATATTGGCGTGGAAACCTACACCGCCAAGACTTTCTCATCAAAGCGTTACGAGATCTGGACCATGCAATCTACCTTCCATAATCTGCCGACGATCAACGGGGTGCAACAGCAAGCCGGAAGGGCCTTTCGAGCACAAGACGTGAGCTATTGCAGTAATGAGCTCGGCGCTGAGCTTCGATTGGACATCGCTTCCGCCTATCCCGAAGCCGCTGGCCTCAAGCGCTGGCAGCGCACGCTACGGCTCGAGCGCGGCTCAGATCCAAAAATACAGGTGATCGACGAGTTCAGCCTGTACGCCCCTTCGAGCGATCTCGTTGTGTCGCTCATGGCCGCCCGGGAGCCTCAGATCAAAGACGGCAATACGGTGTTATTGGGCGACATCGTCCTCGTCTTCCAAGGTGAAGGTCTGCGATTGCTTAGAGTGGAGCATATATCCATCGAGGATGCTCGCTTGAGGTCCTCGTGGGGAGACTCCCTGTACAGACTGTTGTTACAACCTGACCGGCCCCTCCAAACGGGCCGATGGACGCTTAGATTCAGTCAGCTCCCCGTTTAGAAGAATGGCGCCGGATACGATACAGAGTCAAACAGGAGCTGTTTTCGCATGGATTACGATCGCTTAGTCAACTTGCGAGCCAATCATCCTGCTTGGCGGCTGCTGGCGGCCGATTCTGCCCCATTTGTCATCAGCTTCCTTCACTGGGTTTATATAGAGCCCAACGAGAGGGCTGTTTCCGAACAAGAGCTGATCTCTAAGCTAGATGACTACCTGTTTCATCTTCGGGAACGACTCGGGGATGAGGCGTATCCTCGCTCAGCGTCCGAGTATCTCAACGAATGGACAAGTGAGTCACGAGGCTGGCTCCGCAGGTACTACCCCATGGATTCCGATGAACCCCACTTCGATCTCACGCCTGCCGCGGAACAGGCCATTCAGTGGGTGTCGAGCCTGGGTCAACGTCAGTTTGTGGGAGCTGAATCCCGACTCAAGCTGATCTTCGACCTATCGCGCGAAATTGTCCAAGGAACCGAGCCAGATCCCGTGGCACGCCTTGAGGCGCTTACGGCCAAGCGGGCGGCGATTGACGCTGAGATTGCCCAGATCTCCGAAGGAAAGCTGTCATTTCTCGAGCCCACCCAACTGCGAGAACGCTTCCTGCAGGTTGTCCAGATGGCGTATGCGCTCCTCGGTGATTTCCGACAGGTGGAGCAGAATTTCCGCGACCTGGACCGGCAAGTGCGAGAGCGCATCGCCACCTGGGACGGCAGTAAGGGAGAGGTCTTAGAAGACGTTTTCACCGAACACGATCTGATCGCCGACACCGATCAGGGCCGCAGCTTCCAGGCCTTCTGGGACTTCCTCATGTCTCCTGAACGGCAAGAGGAGTTGTCGCGGCTGTTGAGCAGAGTCCTTAGCCTGGACGACGTGGCCGCTCTGCGCCCGGATGCCAGTCTGCGCACTATTCACTACGATTGGCTTACCGCCGGCGAGCAGGCGCAAAGGACAGTGGCCAGACTCTCCGAGCAGTTGCGCCGTTTTCTCGATGAACAGGCTTTGCTCGAGAACAAGCGGATCATGACGCTGTTGCGCGAGATCGAGGAGCACGCGTTAGCGGTCCGCGGCCGCGAGCCGACAGACCTGATCATGGAGGTCGACGGTCTGAGCCCGACGATCGAGCTTCTTATGGAGCGACCGCTCTACGAGCCTCCCTTCAAACCCAGTGTGGAGTCCGAGTTAGTCAGCGAGGGGAATGCCGACGTGTCGGTCGAGCTCTTATTCGACCAGATCTACGTGGACAAAGAGCGCTTGCGCAGCATACTGCGTCGGGAGCTGATGAGTCGCCCGCGGATCGCTCTCGATGAGTTGTTGCAGCGTTATCCGATGGAGCAAGGCCTGACTGAGCTGCTAGCTTGGCTCTCTCTGGCCAGCGAGAATAAGAGCGTAACCGATGAGACGCGCTTCATCACCGTTGAGTGGGTCAACGGCGAAAACCAACTGCGCAAGGCACGTCTGCATTCGATCATCTTCCTGCGCGACGACGGATAATCAGCAAGACATTAGGAGGTACGACTGGTAGGGTTCGAAGGGTGCCTCAGCGAATCCCCGTTTTTGTACCGAACGATTGTAGGAGTGTCGTCATCGTGACCGAGCCGCTCAAGGAGGGAGCTGCAAAAGAGCTCTCCCTCGTCCTGATCGCCCTCATGAAGGGAGTCCTTTACAAGGCAGAACACCCTCATCTGTGGGAGAGTCTTCTTCACCTCCATGCTCAGGTCTCTGACTATGTCCGCGTCCTTGGCTTGCATCTCTTCCTGAACGAAGCCGAAGGTTACGCATATCTTCGTCAGATCGAAGCCGCGGAGGAAGACGAGGAGCTTCCGCGTCTTGTAGCGCGCAGACAGCTCGGATATCATGTCAGCTTGCTTATTGCCCTGCTTCGGAAGAAGCTAGCGGAGCATGACGCAACGGGTGGCGATCCCCGACTGATTATCACCCGGGACCAGATTGCCGACATGCTGCGCCTGTTCTTGCCGGAGACCGCAGACGAGGTACGGTTCATGCGGCGGATTGATCGAGACATCAACCAAATCGTGGAGATGGGCTTCATGCGGCGTCTTAAGGGGCAAGAGGATCGCTTTGAGGTCTTACGCATTATTGCCTCTTTTGTCGATGCCCAGTGGCTGTCGGATTTTGAACGTAAGCTTGCTCACTACCGCGAGCTGGTAGTTAGCGGAGATGAGTGATTATATGGAACAAAGCATTCTGGAGTTTGTCGAGTTCACTGAGGCCGGCTTCCGCCTCGAGCGCCTTGAGGTGTACAACTGGGGGACATTTCACGGCAAGATCTGGTCCATAAAGCCAGGCGGTAAGACCAGTCTGCTCACCGGGGACATTGGCTCAGGCAAATCAACGCTTGTCGATGCCATCACCACCCTGCTGGTTCCCGCCCACCGTGTGGCATACAACAAGGCCGCCGGAGCGGAGGCAGGCGAGCGTACGCTGCGCTCCTATGTCCTCGGCTACTACAAAGCGGCGCGCAGTGATGACCGCCTGAGCGCCAAACCAATCGCCCTGCGCGATCACAATTCGTACACGGTGATCCTGGGCTACTTTCGCAATGCCGACTACAACCAGGAGGTCACATTGGCGCAAGTCTTTTGGCAACCCGACGGGCAAGGACAGCCGAATCGGTTTTACGTTGTCGGCGAGAAAGAGCTCTCCATCGCCGAGCACTTCACCGGATTCGGATCGGATCTTTCCGATCTGCGCAAACGACTGCGCAATGAGTCCGGTGTGAAGGTCTTCGACCACTTCCCTCAATACGGCGCGCACTTCCGCCGCCTCCTCGGCATTGAGAGCGAGCAAGCTCTGGAGCTTTTCCATCAGACGATCTCGATGAAGTCCGTAGGAAATCTGACTGACTTCGTCCGCGAGCATATGATCGAATCCTTCCCTGTAGAAGAACGCATCGAAGCGCTCATCAGGCATTTCGAAGATCTGGACAAGGCCTATCGCGCCGTCTTGAAGGCCAAGAAACAGATTGAAATGCTACAGCCCTTGGCGAATGACTTAGAGCGCCACGACGAAGCCACACAAAAGAGTGAAGAACTTAAAGGTTGCCGCGAGGCCCTGAGTCCATGGTTTGCTCTCATGAAAGCGGATCTGCTGAAGGAACGTATGGAAAGGCTCGGCGATGAGATCGAGCGATCCAACCTGCGGATTGAGGGCCTGGAGCGAATCGAGCAGGAACAACGGAATCGGCGTGATGAGCTGCAAAGGGCCATCGCCGAAAGCGGCGGTGAACGCATCGCTCAACTCGAGCAGCGCATCAGCGAGCTGGCATCGGAGCTCAGAAGGCGTGAAGAGCGCTTTAAGGAATACCATGCTCTTGTTCATGACTTGGGTCTTGATCGGATCAGTGATTCCGACGGCTTCGTGACCAATCTGCGCGCTGCCGAGGCTGAGAAAACTAGGCTGGAGGATGAGCGCGCCCAGATCCAAAATGCTCTCATGGAAGCCGCCGTCGCACTGAAGACGGTGCGTGACGACTACGACAGAGTCCAGGTCGAGATCACATCCTTGCGCAGCCGTCCGACCAATATCCCCTCCCACATGCTGCAGCTGCGCAGCGAGCTGTGTGCGTCACTGGATTTGCGAGAAGATGAAGTGCCCTTTATCGGCGAGCTGATTGAGGTGCGTGAAGATGAGAAGGAATGGGAAGGAGCCATCGAGAGATTACTCCACAATTTCGGACTCTCACTTCTGGTGGCTGACCGCCACTACAAGGCAGTTGCCGAGTGGGTCGACCGCACGCATCTCAAGGGACGCTTGATCTACTACCGGACCAGACCAACCCGTGATCCATCCGTTCCCGAGATTCATCCTGATTCGGTCGTACGCAAGCTCTCCATTCGTCACGACACCGAATTCTACACCTGGCTCGAACAGGAACTGGCTCACAGGTTCAACTACCTCTGCTGCCGTGATATGAACCGGTTCCGCAGGGAGCCGCGGGCCTTAACGCGCGCCGGACAGATCAAGGGCAGGGACGGGCGGCACGAAAAAGATGATCGCTACGCAATAGACGATCGGACCCGCTACATTCTCGGCTGGAGCAACGAGCGGAAGATCGAGGCTCTGGAAAAGCAGGCCCGGAGCTTGGAGCGCCGGATGCAGGATATCGCTCGGGAATACGGTGCGGCTCAGGAGGCGGAAAAAGCCTTACGCGGCCGTTTCGAGCTATTGATCCGCTTTGAAGGATTCCGCCACTTCGAGGAAATCGACTGGCGGAGCTCAGCCTTGCAGAAGGAGCAACTCGAACAAGAGCTTCGGGCACTGACGGCCGCATCCGACCGCTTGCGTACTCTGAAGGAACAGCTCGCCACGTTGGAGGACGAAATGCGGCTGACCGCCGACAACCTTTTGAGGATGCGTGACGAGCGTTCGCGGCGGGTTGAACGCTTTGAGACTGCCAAAAAGCAGTTGAAAGAGGCGCAAAGAGAGCTGGTCGGAGCTTCGAAGCGGCTTCGCTCGTATTTTCCCCGGCTTGAAGAGTATCGCCAGGAAGCGATACCGACACGGAGGATCACGGTCGAATCAGCGGACAACGTGCAGCGTGAGATGCGCGAATGGTTGCAGGCGCGCATTGATACAGAGGGCGCCCGCCTCAAGAGGATCGGTGAGCGCATCATCAAGGCCATGGGCGAGTTCAGACGGGAGTGGCCGCTTGAGACACAAGAGATCGATGTGAGCGTAGAGGCGGGATCTGAGTATCGAGCCCTATTGCAGCGACTGCTGGAAGACGATCTGCCGCGGTTTGAGGCGCGTTTTCGCGATCTTTTGCGCCGGAACACAATCCGCGAAGTGGCTAACTTTCAAGCTCACCTGAACCGCGAAGCGGAGCTGATCATAGATCGTGTCAACCGAATTAACGAATCCTTGTACAGCATCGACTACAACCCTACTCACAAGCGGTACATCGTTTTGCAGGCTGAGGAGACCCCTGACGTGGAAATACGGGAGTTCCGTGAGGCACTCAGAGCTTGCACCGAGGGAGCACTTACGGGCTCGGAAGATGATCAGTACTCCGAACGTAAGTTTGCGCAAGTCAAAGCCATCATTGAGCGTTTTCAGGGCAGAGAGGGCTATACGGACATCGACAAGCGCTGGACACGAAAGGTGACCGACGTACGGAATTGGTTTGTCTTCTCCGCTTCCGAACGCTGGCGCGAGGATGATACGGAGTACGAGCATTACACTGACACGGGCGGGAAATCAGGCGGGCAGAAAGAGAAGCTGGCTTACACTGTCTTAGCAGCGAGTCTGGCCTACCAGTTCGGATTGGACTCAAATACGAGGCGTTCCCGTTCCTTCCGTTTTGTCGCAATCGATGAGGCCTTCGGCCGCGGCTCCGATGAGTCTGCCCGCTACGCGCTGGAGCTGTTCCGCAAGCTCAACTTGCAGCTGCTTGTGGTGACGCCCCTGCAAAAGATTCACGTGATCGAGCCTTTTGTGTCCAGCGTGGCGTTCGTGTACAACCAAGATGACCGCAACTCCATGATCCGCAACCTGACCATTGAAGAGTATCAAGCCGAAAAGGCCGCGTACGGTCAGATCGCCAAGGCGAGGGTCGAGGTATTATGAACTGGAGTACACCGAAAGACCTGCGACAGGCCCTACAGCGCAAGTGGGAGCGTGGAGAGCTCCTCCATGCACGCCTAAGCGATGAGTCTCTCTATCCCTTTGAGATACGGCTGAAGCGGCCCACGGCTCGGGACATTGCCAACCGGTTCGGACAGGTGATGGATTGGATCCAGGCCTTACGTGAAAAGAGCAGAGAAAGTACGGGATACGGATACGACCTGAAGTGGATAAAAGTGCGCAATCGGGTCCAAGGGAGCAACGAGATTCCCGTTGCGGCCGTCTTCCCCACGGAGTCCGATGCGTTGCGGTTTATCGGACGGATCCAAGAAGCCGATCGGATTGAAGCTTTGGCTAATCGTCTTTTGAAGCGTTATCCTAATCTGGATCCATGGGTCCGACGCTATCCCTTCAAGATACTGGACCACGAACAGGAGTGGGACCGTCTTTTGTCGGTGCTCGATTGGTTTGTTGTCCATCCGCGTTCCAATCTCTATCTCAGACAGTTGGACATCCCGGGCGTTGATACGAAATTCATAGAAAACCGCCGCTCTTTGCTCATGGAGCTGCTCGATCTGGTGCTGCCGGAATCGCAGATCGACGCCTCAGCCACAGGAGTGGCCAACTTCAACCGCCGGTACGGCTTGCGCTCCGAACCGGTAACGCTGCGCTTCAGGCTGTTGGATCCACATGTGTACATAGCAAGTCTGAGAGATCTCAGTGCACCGATCGATGAAGTGGCACAGCTCCACTTGCCCGTGCGACGGGTATTTGTCACGGAAAACCGCATCAACGGCCTGGCGTTTCCGGACTGCCCTGAAAGCCTGGTGATCTTCGGGCTGGGTTACGGGCTGGATCGCTTGGCGGAGATTCCTTGGTTGCGCCGGAGCGAAATCTGGTACTGGGGAGATATTGACACCCATGGATTTGGCATTCTCGATCAGTTCCGGGCGATCTTCCCCGACGCGCGCTCTTTCCTGATGGATCGGGAGACCTTGGAAGCACATCGAGACCTTTGGGTAGAGGAGGCAGCGGCCAAGCGCTACCACGGTGAACCAACTCGACTTACGGATGCCGAGTACGAGCTCTTTGATGACTTGCGAAATGATGTATTCGGTGAGCGTATACGACTCGAACAAGAACGCATTGGCTATAGATGGCTGACAAGAGCCCTTAAGCGCTGTCTGGGAGAGTAACCGCGCGCAGCGACGCGCCAGATGGCGATCGTAGGTTTGTTCTCGGCGACTGCCACACACTCCTTACCTTCATACCTCCGCGCAAACGGAATCCCCCAGAGTATCCTGTCCTTCACGCCCCTCGATATACTACCCCTCTATGCTCATCCCGGAAGGCACAGTGTTCCTATCGTCTCCCGGCGACTCTGGCATGAGAACATCCGTATTACGCTGGACCTATACGGCCACCTGCTCCCAGGCCAGGACGAAGCCGCTGCTGCTGCGATGGATCGGCTCACCGCTCTTTGGCAGTAGCGCGATTCATAGGCAGTACACTGGTAGTACAACCGCCCCAAAAACGGCCACACGAAAAAGCAAGGCCCTCCGGAAACCCGCTTCCGAAGGGCCTTTGCGCTGGTGGGGAAGAGAGGACTCGAACCTCCGACCTTCACGATGTCAA